>Ga0214919_10001091_pt1 | contig 45519 bp, 20 predicted proteins | sample LL1503_MetaG_FD_177994 | JGI IMG/M metagenome (GOLD analysis project Ga0214919, IMG submission 177994) | Freshwater microbial communities from Lake Lanier, Atlanta, Georgia, United States - LL-1503 | ecosystem: Environmental > Aquatic > Freshwater > Lake | place: USA: Georgia | collected... | reverse complement strand
AATTATTATTTTTATAATATTTATTAATTTCAGTATCAATTATGAATTAAAAAGTCAATAAGAATATAAATAAAAAGTGTAAAATTATTCTTGAATGTGTAAAATTTTTCTTAAATTAATAATATATCTTAAATATAAACATATCTATTATTAATTTAAGAAAAATTTTACATTTAATTATAATAAGCTTATACAATAATTAAAATAAATAAGTTTAATATATTATAATTATTATTTTTATAGTATTTATTAATATTAGCATCAATTATGAATTTTAAAATGAATAAGAATAAATTTAAAAGTATAAAATTATTCTTAAATATTATTTTTAATTATATCAAACTTATGTAATAAATAAAAATAAATAAGTTTTGGTTCTTAAGTACTGAAGATTGTTATCAAGATTTAGGTATATAAAAAAATATTTTTATTAATATATAATGAACATATTAATTGAACAATATAAATTATTTAATACTGATAATTTATTAATTGATTATATTATAAATCATAATATTATGATTTATGATAAAATTTCAGATGCATCTTTATTAATAAATAGTCCTGAGATTAATTATATAGATTTAGATTTTGAATATGATAATAATAATTATAGACTACCTTATTATAAAAATAAAAAAGTATCTGCAATTAAAATTAATCTTGAAGAAATATATAATTATATATCATCAAATAGTTTATTACCAGATAATGAAATTATTTGTGGTGAAAATATACAATATTTAGCTGATATTGTAGTAGGAAGTATAAATTCATTATCATTTAATCCAAATAATAGATTATATTCAAAAGAAATAAAATTAATAGAAGAATTAGATGATATTTCAAAATATAAAAAAATATTTATTTTTACACATGATTTAGAATTATTTTATAATAAATTTGATAATCAATTATCAGATAAAATAATAATTAGTCATAATTCAGATCATGAAATAAAATATATTAAAGACATTAAATTACATTTAGCACAAAATTGTTTAATAAATAATTCAAAATTAATTCCTTTACCAATTGGAATTGAAAATCGTCAATGGTTTGATCATAATATATTTCATAAAGTTAGAAAAATGAAAACACCTAAAGTTAATAATATTTATTTTTTTTTTAATTTAAATACTCATAATAGTAGATTAAATTGTTTTAATATATTAAAAGAAAAATTAGTTTGGAATATTTCTAGACCTAAAGAAGAATATTATATAGAATTAGCTTCACATAAATATGCTATTTGTCCACGTGGTAATGGTCTTGATACTCATCGCATTTGGGAATGTTTATATTTAGATGTAATTCCAATTATTATTGAAAAAGATAATTTACAAATAAATAAGTTACCATTTATTATTTTAAAAGATTGGAATAAATTATTTCTAAAAAATTATTTTATTAATCAAGAAAATAAAAAAATAACAATGAGTTATTATAATAATTAACTATATTATTTTTTTGAACTATAAAAATAACTTATAGGATTAACAATAGACCATTTATTATTTTCAAGTTTTTTTTTATTCCTTGCTTGTAATTTTTTTTGTTCATTTTCATTTTGATTTTTTATTATAATTTGTTCTTTTTGCATCTTTATTTTATGTGATTTATTCAATTCTTGTTTAATATTTTCAATTTCTGTTTTTAATTTCATTACACCAGTTTGATTTTTACAAATATGATCATATAAATCATAATTTTTATCATATAAACATATTTTTTGTTTAATTCTCGGTAAAATAACTTTACATACTTTACAACTATTATATGGTTGTATAGTATCTGCGGTTGCAGGATATTTTTGTTGAATATTAGAAGAATTAAATATAGATTTTTGTTTATCAATTTTAGTATTAACATATTGGCATATTGGACCTCTATCATTAAGTTGTTCTTCCATTTTTTCTTCATAATTATGATTTATTTCATTATATTTTCTAATAGCATTATAAATATCATCTGGATAATATTTTTTATTTTTATAATTTGAAACTTCTTTTTTAATTTTGTCGTCTAAATCTAAATCTAGAGTATAAGTCTGTGAATTAAAAGAACTTTTACTTTTACTTTTACTTTTTCTGTTAAAACTTGATATTTTATTTGCAATGGAATCTCCTATCTGATCATATACCATATCAGAAAATATTTCAACTAAATTACCACCTAATTGTTTTTTTAATAAAAAATATTTTAATTTATATTTTAAATATTTTTTTTTATAATAATTCATTATTATTATAAAGAAAATATAATTTTAGACATCAATATCAGTTGATTTATTTTTGGTTACTGGAAAATTATCTAAACCAAAATCAATATCAGTTGATTCATTTTTGGTTACTGGAAAATTATCTAAACCAAAATCAATAAGCTTTAATACTTTTGATGAAAATGATGATGTATTTTCTACAGTAAACCCAGAAGTTTGTAAAGTAACATCATATAAAAGTGAAACCATATCAGTTAATTTTGAATCAATTTGTTCAGTATCAAGTTTATTTTTAATTTTTTGAATAATTTTACTGTTAGGATTAATTTCAAGAATTTTACGCCCCATCATATAATTCATTTCTGGTTTATTAAAAGTTTGAGCTTTAAGAATACGCTGCATATTAGCTGTCCATCCAAAATCACTTGTTGATAAAATACAAGGGGAATCAGCTAATTTATTAGATACAATTACTTTTTCAACTTCATCTGATAAAGTAGATTTAATAAAATCACATAGTGCTTTATATTCTTCTTTAGATTTTTCAAATTCTTCTTTTTCTGTATCATTTTCATTTAATTCAAGATTTTCTTTAGTTATACATACAAGTTTTTTATCTTTATAATCTTTAACTTGTTGAGTAATATATTCATCAAGTGGATCACACATATAAATTACCTCGTAATTTTTAGCTTTTAATCTTTCCATAAAAGGACTATCTGTAATTGATTTTACAGATTCTGCAGTAATATAATAAATACAAGTTTGACCTTCTTTCATATTTTCAATATAATCATCTAATGAAATTTGATCACCATTAGAATTAGAAGTTTCATATCTTAATAATGGAATTAATTTATTTCTATTATTTGAATCTTCATGAATACCTAATTTAATTGATTTATTATATTGTTCATAAAAAATTCTAAATTTATCAGGATCAGTTGCAATTTTATTAAATATTTCAAATACTTTTTTGATAACATTTTTACCGATAACTTTTAGAATTTTATTTTGTTGTAAAGTTTCACGACTAATATTTAATGGAATATCTTCTGATTCAACTACACCTCTAACAAATTTCAAATATTCAGGTAAAATATCTTCACAATCATCAGTAATAAATACTTTTCTTGAATATAATTTAACCATACCTTTACGTTTTGTTTGTCCATCAAATAAATCAATTGGTGAACGTTTTGGAATATATAATAAACCTTTAAATTCTAATTGACCTTCAACATTAAAATGTGAAAGATCAATATATGAATCATAATCACCTGTAAAAGATTTATAGAATTCAGTATATTCTTCTTCATTTATATCTTTAGCATTACGACACCATAGTGGTTTATCTTTATTTAATTGATCAAATTCTAAATAAGATTCAGTAGTTTTTTTTGGTTCTTTTTTAGGTTTTTCTTCATCATTTTCAATATGTTCATTTCCTTCTGTTTTAATCTCTTCAACATCTTCTTCATCATCATTTTCAACTTCAACTTCACGTGTTTTTTGGGTTTCTAAATAAATAGGAAATTCAATAAATTGATTATGTTTTTTAATTAAATTAGAAATAGTTGATTCTTCAAGATATTCACTCATATCTTCCTTAAGATGTAACATCATAATTGTACCACGTTTAAGATCATAATCAGTTTCATCACGTTGAACACTAAAAGTTCCATTACCTGTAGATTCCCATGAATGTTGATCATCATTAAAATTTTTAGAAATAACAACAACTTTATCAGAAACTAAATAAGCACTATAAAATCCTACACCAAATTGACCAATTAATGGTAAATCTTTAGTAGCACTAATTGATTCTAAAAATTTTTTAGTACCTGAACTAGCAATAGTTCCTAAATTATTAACTAATTCTTCTTTAGTCATACCAATACCTGTATCTTTGATAATTAAAATTCTATTTGTTCTATCAAATGAAATTTTAATTTCTAAATTAGGATCAATATCTAAATATGTAGTATTAGTTAAACTTTCATATCTAATTTTTGTTAGTGCATCTGATGCATTAGAGATCAGTTCTCTAAGAAAAACTTCTTTGTTTGAATAAACAGCATTAATGATTAATGACAGAAGTTGATTAATATCTGCAGAAAAAGCATAAGTTTCGGTTTCCATATATAATTATTATATAACAAATATTTAAATAATTTTTATAATTTTTTTTAAATAGATTTTTATAAGTTATATTCATTATGAATTGAATTATTAATTATATTTTTCATATTATTAAATGGAATTTTATCAGTTTTATTTTGTGTTTTTATAATAACATTATTATTTAATTCATTAATTTCAATTACTAAATTATTATTAAATTTATTTTTTGGTGAAATATTAGTTAAACTATTTTTTCTAATTTCAGTATTATCTATTGAACTATTTTTTTCAATTTCAGCATTATCTATTGAACTATTATTTAAACTATTTTTTTCAATTTCAGCATTATCTATTGAACTATTATTTAAACTATTTTTTTCAATTTCAGCATTATCTATTGAACTATTATTTAAACTATTTTTTTTAAATTCAATATTATTTGGATAAATAAAATTATTGACATTAAATTTTTTAGATGAATTAGTTTTTTGTACTTCAATTTGAATATCACCATTATTTATAATATCTAAATTTATGTTATTTTTTTTAAAAAAATTATTTAACTCATTATGTGATATAGAAACAAATAAATTATGAAGTTTATTTGCAAAATTACTAGTATGTTCTAATTTAATTTCATTATATGATAAATTATATTTAGTATAATAACTTGTTGGCTTATTATTATAATATGAATAATAAGCTATATATGTTCCATATATAACTTTATTAGAACATAATAAAACACTTGATATAAAAACAGTTACACTTGAAATATTTAAATAATAACCTAATACTAAAACTAAAATTGCACTTGAAAAAAAATTAATAATATAAATTATAGTCATTAAAATATAAATATTAAAATAAATTTTATTACAATAATTTAATTTATTAAATAAAATAATATTATTTTCTTTTTCTATTTCTAAATTATTTATATTAATATTTTCTTCATAATCAAAATGATCTAATAACCATAATTCTCTACGTATTTCAATAACATATAATATTAAAAAACAAAAAATTGTAAATATATTAAAATATAAAACAAATGTATTATATGGCGATAAACATATTGTATTTTCAAGAATAGTACACATATGTGGAGGTAATGAATAATCAATATTACAATTACTATCTTTAGTATAACATTTTTGTGGTACAAAAATTGCTAATAAACATGCTTGGTTAATTTTAAATAATTCAATTAATAATTCAAAAACTAATGAATAAATACTTTGTTTTTTTATTTGATTTAAAAATTTATATATTTTTTCTGAATCAATATTAAAACTAAAAAAATGATACATTTTTTTGTCCTATTATTATTTAGAAAATATTATAAATTTAAGAAAAAATTTTACATTCATTTATTGTAAGCTTATATAATAATTAAAAATAAACAATATATTATAAAATTAATAATAATTATTATTTTTATAGTATTTATTAATTTTAGCACCAATAATAATTTAAAAATGTAAAATTATTCTTAAATGTGTGAAATTTTTCTTAAATTATTATTTTTAATATCTGATTCAATATTATAAGCCATTGTTTCATATGGATGTTCATATTTTTCATTATTAATAGGATAATAAATAACATCCATTATTGATGTTGGATTATTATTATAGTTACAATATAATAATTCATTATTTGAATTACTATATATAAAATTATCAATATCTGGATTTGCTCTAGTATTTAATTTAATATTATTTTTTTTAAAATTATATGTATTTAAAAAAAAATTTATATCTTCTAAATATATTTTTTGATAAATGTGAACAATTTCATGAATTAATACATTAATTAAATTTTTATTAAAAATTAAATTTTGTGGAATAATAATTATATTATTTCTAGTATGAGGAAAACCTTCTTCATATTCTTTATTATTTATTATACCTATTATAATTTTTAAATTGTTTGCTTTTTTACCATCAAAACCAATATTACTATAATTATTAAATATATTTTTAATTTGTTTAATTGTATTTATTAAAATATTCTTTTCATGATTGGATATTGTTACTGGTGAATCTTTAATTTTATGTTTATATTCTTCAATTGATTTAACATTACGAACTTTTAAATCTAAATCATTAAAAGTAGAATAATAATTATCATAATCATTTATAATTACATCTAATAATTCATATTTATCTAATATAATAATATTATTATTTTTATAAAAAATAATAATTAATAAAATAATAATTAATAAAATAATAAACATTAAATTTAATTATAAAATATTTTATAATTAATATTTTAACCTGCATTAATCATTCTAATAGGCATATTTTTACTAAATGATGAAGATTCAAATACACCACAACCACCACGAGTAGCTAGAGCCCAGATAATATATAAATAAGGACAGAATAAAGCAATAATAAAGGATAATAAATCAAAACCATTATTACATTTCCAAGATAAATAAATAGCAAAAAAAGATATTATAATATGAGTAACCATATATAAACTAATATATGCTGGTTTATGTTGTTTTATAGGTTGATCATCATCATCATTATAATTATTTTGAGTATACATATATAATATTACTAGATATTTTTATTTAGAATATTTATTTTTATTTTCAATTATATTTTTTGCAATTTCCAAATTAATATTTTTAATATCATCTTTAATAGAATAATTATATTTATCATATTTAATATACAAGCCAAATTTACCTTTACATAATTCTACTTTTTTTTTATTAAGTTTACCTAATATTTTAGGATATGAAACTAATTCAAGTGCTTCTTCTAATTTTATATCTGTATTTTCAATTGAAAAAAATTTATACTTATTATTTTCCATTATTTTAATATATGGACCATATTTACCTGATCCAATAAATATTTCTTGATTTGTAATTGGATGAATACCTAATAAATTATCACTATTAATATTTGTAATTGCATTTAATTTTATTAGTGTAGGTTCGAATGATTTATAAAATTTGTCTAATATATTATACATTTTAGCTTTCCCTTCTGCAATTTTATCTAAATATGATTCAAATTCTGATGTAAAATCTATTTGCATTATATTATCAAAATTTTCTTGTAAAAAATCAGTAATTTTAATTCCCAATTCTGTTGGAATAATTTTTTTATTTTCTTTTCCTACAGTAACTTCTTTAACAAATTCTTTAATTTTATATTTTTTATCTAATTCAATAATATTTGAATTTTTTTTTATACCTGGTATATCTTTAATTTCTACATATTTTCTTTCTAAAATTTTATTAATAAGTGCAGCATATGTTGAAGGTCTACCTATATTATTTTTTTCAAGAAATTTTACTAAATTTGCTTCATTATATCTTAATGGTAATTTATTATATTCTTCTGATATTTTAATTTTATTAAATTTTAAAATATCATTTATTTTAATTTCAATACCAGATTTAATTTCAGTTATATCTGATTCTTCAGAATAATTAATATCTTTATTATATAATATCAAAAATCCATCAAATATAATAGTTTGATAAGTAGCAATCCATCTAGCAGAATTTAAAATAGATATATTATTATTTAAAGTATTAATACTAATAGTTTGAATATTTATATTAGCATGAGACATCTGTGATGCTATAGTTTTTTTCCAAATTAAATTATATAATTTTATTTGATCTTTATCACTAGATTCTAAAGAATCTAAATAAATATTAGTAGGTCTAATAGCTTCATGTGCTTCTTGAGCATTATTTGATGATGCATAATTAATTGGTTTTGAATATTTTTCGCCATATTTTTCTAAAATATATTTTTTACAATTATTAATAGCTTCTTGTGACATATTTGGTGAATCTGTTCTCATATATGTAATATATCCTCCTTCGTATAATTTTTGAGCAATTTCCATTGTTTTTTTAACAGTAAAATTTAATTTTGTAGATGCTTCTTGTTGTAAGGTTGAAGTAATAAAAGGTGCTGATGGTTTTTTAACTGATAATTTATTTTGAATATCATCAACTTTAAAAATAGTATTTTTATTTATTAAATTTAAAAAATTAATTGCATTTATATTATTTTCAAAATTTTTTGATAATATACAATCAATTTTATTTTTTTGATATTCTAAATTTGCAATACTTTTTAAATAAGAGTCTAATAATTTAGAATTAATTTCATTTTCTTTTTCATTTATAATTTTTACTAAAACAGATTGAACTCTTCCTGCTGATTTTGCTTCTTTCATATTTAAATTTTTTTGTAATATTGGACTAATTTTATATCCAACTAAACGATCTAATATACGTCGTGTTTGTTGAGCATTAACAATTTCTATATTAATTTTTTTAGGATTATTAATAGCATCTTGTAAAGCTTTTTTTGTAATTTCAGTAAAAATAATTCTAGGTGGGTCTTTTAAATTTAATAGATTAGATAATGACCATGCAATTGCTTCACCTTCTCTATCATTATCAGCAGCTAATATAACAGAATTACAACTATTTGCTATTTCTTTTAATTCTTTTATAACTTTATGTTTACCTTCAGAAATAATATAATTAGGTTTATAATTATTTTCAATATCAACTGATAAATTATTTGGATCTAAATCCATACAATGTCCAAATGAAGCTTTTACAATATAATTAGGTCCTAAATACTCACTTATTTTTTTAATTTTACCTGCAGATTCTACAATTACTAAATTTTTTGACATTATAAAGTTTATTATTATTTAGACTTTATAAAATCAATATTTTTTAACGAACATTTAATAAAATAATTTTAATTATCATCATCATAATAATTAGTTGGATTATAAATTGAATTTTGAATATCAACATTATGAATAATATTGATTACTTTTTCGTAAATATCTTGTAATTCCCATGGTTTAATCCATTTATCTTTGTAAAATATTTGGTAATCAAAAAAATTATTATCCATACTATATTCATTATTCCAAAATAATGTTGAATAATCATCAACATCGACTGGAAAATCAATATTACTATTTATATTATTTTTAAGATTAACAATTAATTTATTTTCACATTCATCTAATGATTTACATACAAATGTAATAGTTTCATATTTTGGTATTTTTGGTCTAGTAATTGTAATTATAATAGCATAAAAATCTTCGTTATTCATAATAATAATAATAATAAATATATAATTAAATTATTTTTCAAATTTTTTAATTATATCATTATATACTATTTTACACTCATTAAAAATATTTAAATTTATTTTTGCTTCATTTAATTGATAATATAATATAAATATATATATTAAAATTATTTCAAAATATTTTTTATAAAATATATTTCTTTTGTAACATATAAGTGGTTTTATTAATTTAAAAAGAAATCCATTTTTAAAATTATCTTTTAAAAATAATCTTTCTATATTAATTAATCCACATTTTCCGTATTTTGTAAAAAAATGAATAGATATAAAAATTAAAAAAAAGAATACTAATCTTTTTAATTCATAATTATCTATTAAAGGACTTATAATAATAAAATATAATATTATACTATGAAGTATAATTATAATATTATCATTTAACATTAATTATAATTATAAAAAAAATTTTATTATTTACTCATTTTTGCAATAACTTTAAAAACATTTGTTTCAAACCATGGTGTTAATATTAAAGAAATATATACAAAAATAATAACTGATACAGATGAAATTAAAATTAAATCACGATTAACTAAATAATGTTTTTTAATTAATTTTGATAAAGGAACATATTTACTAACTGAATTAATATTTAATATAGGAGGTATTATTATTGATAAAATTACATTTAACATAGCAGCAACAATTGCAATTATTAATTCGTGATACATATATATATATAATTTAGATAAAAAAATATTATTTTTATATTAATTTATTTATATAAGTATAAAATATCTATAATATTTATTTTATAAAAAAATTATTTAATATTTATATCTAATATTATAGGTGCATGATCAGAACCATAAATATTAGTTAGTATATCAACTTTATTAATTTTTTTAATAAATATCTTTGGTAAAAGAAAATAATCAATTCTCCAACCTGCATCTCGTTCTCTAGCTTTCATTCGATAGCTCCAATATGAATATTTAATTGTTTCTGGATATAAATATCTAAATGAATCAATTAATTCTGTTTTTTCTAATAAATTATCAAATGATTCTCTTTCTTCAATTGTAAATCCTGCTGATCTTAAATTTGTTTTTGGATTTTTTAAATCAATTTCTTTATGAGCAACATTTAAATCACCGCATAATATAACTTTTTTTGTTTTTTGTAATTTATTTATATATTTAATAAACATATTATCCCATATTTTTGTTCTAAATTCTAGTCTTTTTAATAATTCTCCTGAATTTGGTGTATAAACATGTACTAAATAAAATTTTGAATATTCACATGTTATAACACGTCCTTCTTCATCATATTCTTTATTATCAATTTCTAAACCATATATAACTTTTAATGGTTTTTTTTTTGTTAATATAGCTGTACCTGAATATCCATTTTTAATCTTACAAGAATTCCAATATATATTATAGTTATTGTTAATTTGTTCATTTATATTGTATGGACAACTAATTTTAGTTTCACCCATACAAAATATATCTGGATTTTCATCATTAATTAAATCAATTAAATTATTTTTTTTTAGCATAGCGCGAATACCATTAACATTCCAGGCAATTATTTTCATACTATTATTATTATAGATATTTATTTATATATTTTTGTGTAAAACATATATATTTTCATATTTATCTTTAACATCAAAATTATTTTTTAAAAATACATTTTTAGAAATTTCATTTTCAGCATGTGTATATAAATATATTATATTTATTTCTTTCATTTTATCAATCGTAAATTTTACTAAATTAGTAGCAATATTTTGATTACGTAAATTTTTATTTACACATAAATTATAAATAAAACATCCTTTTTCATTATCTAGAAATATATAATAATCTAATGATATATTATTATATAATAATTTTTCTTTAAGATAATCATTATATAATAAACAAATACAACCATTAATATTATTATCATTATCAATATCTAAGATTATAATTGTTGAATCTTCAAATTCAAAATTTTTATTATATATACCTGAAAATAATTGCATTTTATTTTCAAAATTGGATTCTGAAATAAAATTTAATTGTAAAAAATTTAATATTTTTTTTTTTTGTTTATGTGATAATTTTGAATAAACATTTGTTATATAACCCATCTTATTATTTATATAATATATATACATCTTTAAATATTATAATTTTATAATTTAAAGATATAATTGTGTATTAAATTATATGGATAATAATATTGAGTCAATTTTAATTATAAAATTAAAAAATAATATTATAGGTATATATAATAATATTAATTTAGCTTTAGATTTTATATATACTTTAGTAAATACAAAAATTATTAATCTAACTGATAATATAATTATAGAGCGAATTAAAATAAATACATGTATAATATTAGAAGAATTAAAAGTTGATTTAAGGTATATAATTAAACAAAAAAAAAATATTAATTATATAACAATCGATAATTTAGTATATGAAGTTGATAGTGTAAATAGTACCAGTAATAATTTAAGTATAGAAGAATCATCTGAAGTAAATACTGATGATACTGAAGAAAAAGAAAAAATTAAAGAAATACAAAAAAAATTTATTAGTGAGCAAAATAAATTAGGACAAGAAAAAATATTAATTACTCATCAACTTAATTTATTAAAAGAAAAACAAAAAAAAAATGATGAAGAAGAAAATATATTTAAAAATGATTTAGAATTATTTTATAAATTTAAAAAATTTAAAGAATCAGATTCAAAATTTATTATACCATTTATGTTTAATGAAAAATATATAATATTTGAAAATTTAGATTTAAATAATAAATTATCTTTTGAAAATTTTAAAAATAATTATAAACCAAATCAAGTTAAAACAACATATGATAATTTATTTGAAACTAATACTGAAGTTTATTCAAATAGTGATGATGATGAGGTTTTATTTGATGATATAAATATTGATGAATTAATTTTATTTATAGGAGAGATGATAAATATAAATAAAAATTATAAAAATGTAAATGTTTGTCATATCTAAGTTGTATTCTTTTATATTTTTTAAATTTATTAATTGTATATTCAACTCCATTTCTACTTCTTAATATTTGTTTTTCTATTAAACTTAGTTCTATTTTATCTAATTTATTTTTTTGGTGCTAATATTTTTTTAACTTCTATATTTAATTTAATACTATCTAATATTTTTTTATTTATATCTGGATATTTTTTATGAAAAAGAATTTCTGCATCATGTATTTTACTATTATAACTATTATTAGTTTAAGAAAAATTTTACATATTCAAGAAAAATTTTACACTTTTTATTTATATTCTTATTGACTTTTTAATTCATAATTGATACTGAAATTAATAAATATTATAAAAATAATAATTATAATATTTTTTATAATATATTAATCTTATTTACTTTAATTATTACATAAGCTTATTATAAATAAGTGTAAAATTATTCTTGAATATGTAAAATTTTTCTTAAATTAATAATATTTATGTTAAATCTGTAATAGTTTTATGTTTTTGTGGATTATAAGATACATTATCAAGCCATATTTATTTAAAATATGTTTATAATTAACTATTAATTATAAACATATCTAGGCTAATATAATAAAATGTATAGATATAGTGATATTGAAAAAATTAAATTAAATTTAGATAATATTGTAGAACAAGCTGCAATTATTTATAAAACAAACTATGAACCAACATTAGATGAAAATAGAAAAGTATATCAAGAGTTATTAAATTATATAAGAGATAAAAAAAAAATTATTTATGGAGGATATGCACAAAATAGTTTAATATTAATGAAAAATGAAAATGATGCATTTTATAAAGAAACAGATACTCCTGATATTGAATTTTATTCTTTTGAACCATTAACAGATTTAATAGAATTATGTGATTATTTAAAAAATAAAAATTTTAAATATGTTCAAAGTCAAGAAGGAGTTCATGAAGGTACATATAAAATATTTGTTAATTTTATTAATTATTGTGATATTGCTTATTTACCAAAAAATATTTATGATAATTTAAAATATATAGAAAATAATGATAAACTTAGATTTACAGATCCAAATTTTATGTTAGTTGATACATATCGTGTTTTTACTGATCCAATGTCATCATATTGGAGATTAGATAAAACATTCAAACGTTACCTTAAATTATTTAAATATTATCCAATAACTAATAATAATGATCAAATTAAGTTTGAATTTTTAACTCCTGAAAATATATTAAATGATATAAGAAAAAAAATAATTCATAATTCAAATTATATAGTTGTAGGATCATATGCTTATAATTATTATGTTTCAAAAATAAATAAAAATTTGATGGTTAAAATAAATTTTTATGAGTTGATTACTGAAAATTTAAAAAAAGAATGTATTAATATTTATAAAAAATTAAAAACTTTATTTGGAAATAAAATAACTGTAAAAGAATATTACCCATTTTATGAATTTTTTGATTATAGAATAGAATTTTTATATGATAATCAAATTATTTTAAGATTATATAATAATAATGATCGTTGTATAGTTTATAATAAATCTGATAAAAAGAAAACAAAATTTGGAACAACACAATTAATATTATTATATTTATTATCTAATTATAATTATTATTATATTAATAGAAATAAATTAGATTCAAATAATTATATTAATATGTTTTTGAATTTAAATAAATCTAAAAATGATTATCTTGATAAACACAATATAACTGTTTTAGATAATTCTCCATTTCAAGAATTTAAATTTACATGTTTAGGAAAACCTTATGATTTAATTCGTGAAGAAAGACTTACAATGGTAGAAAATAAGAAAAAAAATAAAAAAGCTAAATTTAGATATAATCCAAGTGATAAACCAGGTGTACCACCACAATATATTTTTTCTAATATTTCTGGAAATCAAGTTATAAATAATAAAAATTTAATTATAAAAATTTTAAAATTTAATAGCTTATAAATATTTATATAAAAAAAAATTTAAAAAAAAAAAAAAATTAAAATATCATATTAATATATAGATAAATGTCTAGTGAACTATTCGCTGAATCAAAATTAAATAAAACTTTTAAATTAATTAAAGGTACCGATATACAAGATGGTGGAGCACCAAAAAAAAGTAAAAAATCCTCTAAAAAATCCTCTAAAAAATCCTCTAAAAAATCATCCAAAAAATCATCCAAAAAAGCTTCTAAAAAATCATCCAAAAAAGCTTCTAAAAAATCATCCAAAAAAGCTAAAAAAGATTCAATGATTGGTGGAGCACCTAAAAAATCATCCAAAAAAGTTTCTAAAAAATCCTCTAAAAAATCCTCTAAAAAATCATCTAAAAAAGCTAAAAAAGATTCAATGATTGGTGGAGCACCAAAAAAATCATCCAAAAAAGTTTCTAAAAAATCCTCTAAAAAATCATCCAAAAAAGCTTCTAAAAAATCATCCAAAAAAGCTTCTAAAAAATCATCCAAAAAATCATCTAAAAAAGCTAAAAAAGATTCAATGATTGGTGGAGCACCAAAAAAATCATCCAAAAAATCATCTAAAAAATCATCTAAAAAATCATCTAAAAAATCATCCAAAAAATCATCTAAAAAATCATCTAAAAAAGCTTCTAAAAAATCATCTAAAAAAGCTTCTAAAAAATCATCTAAAAAAGCTTCAATGATTGGTGGAGCACCAAAAAAATCATCCAAAAAAGCTTCTAAAAAATCCTCTAAAAAAGCTAAAAAAGATTCAATGATTGGTGGAGCACCAAAAAAATCATCCAAAAAAGCTTCTAAAAAAGCTTCTAAAAAAGCTTCTAAAAAAGCTTCTAAAAAAGCTTCTAAAAAATCATCCAAAAAATCATCTAGAAAAATGAAAGGTTTAATTTTAAATAATGAAGATGGTATGATTAATATTTAAATTATTAAATTAAATAATTAATTATTATTAATTATTTAGTTGTCTTTAATATTTTATTATGTGTATAATTAAATATAATAAATTATAAATTTTTTAAACTTAGAATATTATTTAAACAATAAATTTTTTATGATACAAATTAATATGAATAATAATTTGATATTAGAACTTACAATAGAAGCAAGTTCAATAACAAAATATTACGATGGTATTATTTTTAATAATCCTTCAGTAACTTATGATGGATTTATAAATAATGATACAATATTATCATTATCAGGAATTATAAATTTTAGTGGATCATATCAAACAGCAATTCAAGTTGGTTCATATAGTATAATACCATATGGATTAACATCAACTAAATATAATATAATTTATTTAAATGGTATATTAAATATTCAACCAACTGTGTTAAACATTTCTATTAATAATTATATTAAAGTTTACAATGGATTAACAGATATTCCAAATTATCTTGTTAATTATTCAGGTTTAATTCCAAATGAAGATTTTAGTAATTTTACAGGTAGTATTAGTATATCTGGTTCTTGTTTAACTGCTATTAATACAGGAACATATACTATTATTCCATATGGTTTATATTCTTCAAATTATAATATTATTTTTATAAATAGTAAATTAACAATTATTCAAGCATCTTTATTAATTATAGCAAATAATATAAGTAAAATTTATGATAGAATACCATTTTATGGTGGTGCTGGAGTAATTTATGATGGATTTATGAATAATGATTCATCAGTAGATTTATTAGGTACATTAACTTTTACAGGTAGTTCACAAGGTGCTTTGCAAACTGGTAATTATGTTATTATACCTGAAGGATTAATCAGTTTTAATTATAATATAACTTTTATTAGTAGTACATTAACTATTTATACTAATACATTTTTAATTAAAGCATTAGATTTTGCAAAATTTTATGATAGTTTATTTTTTTCCAATCCAAATATTTTGTATACAGGTGATATTAATGATTTATCTGGATATATTACTTTTAGTGGTAATTATGAAAATGGTATTAATGTAAATTCATATGAAATTTATCCTTCAGGATTTTATTCAAATAATTATAATATTACTTATTACAATGGTACTTTATATATTAATCCAAATGAAGTATTTATTATAGCTAATAATTATAATATATTATATAATGCTATTCCATTTGATGAAATATCAGTAACATTTCAAGGTTTATTAGGAAATGATACATCAAATAATTTTTCAGGTACTTTATTAAATGTTGGTACATCTTTAGGAGCTATTAATATAGGAATTTATAATATAATACCTTCTAATTTATTTTCTAATAATTATTCTATAATTTATAAAGCAGGAACTTTAATAATTAATAAATCACCACTTTATATAATAACACAATCTTTTACAAAAATTTATGATGGTACAACTATTATAAATACACCATATTTAATAATAATTTCAATTAGTGGTATTTATAATAATGAATTAATTTCATTAATATCTTGTAATGTTTCTTTTAGAAATTTTAATATAGGTTCACAATTTATTGATATATCATATATTACTTTATCTGGTATAACATTAAATAATTATTATTTAGTTCCAGTTCCATCAGTTGTTGGTTATATTTTACCAAAAATATTAGTTGTATCATTTTCAGGTGGTAATAAATTATTTGATAATTTACAAACAGTTCCTAAATTATTTTATTCAATAAGTGGAATAATATATAGTGAACAATTAAGTATTAGTAGTTATTTTGCAAAATATAGATCAATACAACCTGGATATCAAATTGTAGATATTTCATATGTTATTTTATATGGTCCAACTTCTAATAATTATTATCTAGATCCAGTATTACCAATAACTGCATTTATTAATTCAAATAATTTAATTATTAATTGGTTTGGTGGTAGTAAAATATATGATTCTTATATAAACTCAGGACTTGTTACTTTTACAATAAGTGGTTTTTATTATAATAATTATTTAACAATTAGTAATTATTATGCATATAATTATATAACAATTAGTAGTTATACTGCAACATTTAATACTCCAAATACAGGTTTAAATATAATTAATATTACAAATATTATATTAACTGGACCAGCTGCTTATTTATATTTATCACCAATTGCACAACAAATTTATGCATATATTTATCCAGTTTATCTGAATATTAATTTTTTTGGTGGGTCTAAAATTTATGATGCAACACGACATACATCTCCTTTAATATACACTATAAGTGGTATAGTTGCAAATGAAATAGTTACAATTAGCAGTTTTGTATCATTATATAAAAGTTCAAATGTTGGTTATCAAATTATAGATATTAGTTTTGTATTATTATATGGATCAACATCTAATAATTATAAATATTATCCAATTAAATCTATTAGTTCAATAATTTATAAAAAAAGTTTAACAATATCTTTTGTTGGAGGTAATAAAATTTATGATGGAACAACTTTAACATCATCTACTGTTGGAACATTAAGTGGTTTAATGGTAGCAGAATATACATATACCAATAATATAAATGCAAATTTAATGACACCAAATAATCCAGTAAATATACTTGGATTATACAATATTGGACCTTATTTTATTGATCAATCTAATAATCCATTAAATATATGGTATGTATATTCAAATGGTATAACTAGTAATATATATTTAGATAAATCAGGAAATTTAATAATTGATTCAAAAAATTTTTATAATTATGTAGTTGGTGATATTCTTGGTCCTAATAGTATTTATTATACTTTATCAATTAGTGAAATAATAACTAAACCATATTTATATCAATCAAGTCCAATTATAGATCCTTATGCTTATTGGATTTGGTCAAATAATAATTTAAATAATCAATTTCAAGCAAGATATAATAATACTACTAATAGTTTTATTTATGGTACTATTTATATAAATGCAAATGCAATTACAACAGTATATTTTAATGGTAATTTAATTGGTTCAACAATATCATTATATATAACTTCAATATTTCCTGTATTAATTTATCCTGGTATAAATATTATTGTTGTTGAGGCTTCATCATATAGTCAAAATCCAGGTATTATAGTTGTAATTAAAAATAATATAACAAATAGTATATTATTAGATACTAGTAATAATTGGGTTGTTTCTTATAATCAACCAATAATACAATATAATTATTATTCTTATGCTGGTATTTTAGATCAAGTATCTATTTCTTCATTTTATTTTTCATTTCAAAATCCAAATACTGGTTTACAGTTAATTGATGTTTCTTCAATAGTTTTAAATGGTAATGCATTAAATAATTATTATTTAATATCACCACCAGCTTTTAATGCAATAATAGCTAAAAGAGATTTAAAAGCAATTTTTTCAGGTGGATCAAAAACATATGATTCAACATATTTTTGCGGTCCAATTACTTTTACATTAAGTGGTCTTATTAATCAAAATATAAATAATATATTTACTTTATATTATGAAAATGTAACTATTAGTACTTTTATTCCATTATTTAAATCAAATCAAGTTGGATTACAATTAATTGATATATCTGATATAATAATTCAAGGAAATACTATAAATAATTATAATTTATTACCAACATCATCTATTAATGCAAATATTTATCAACGATCTTTAACTTGTATTTTTATGGGTGGTAATAAAATATATGATAAAACATATTTACCAGGTAGTATCAGTGGAATTTTATTAGGTATTGTAAATAATGAAAATATAAATATTATTTCATATACTACTTTATTTAATAATTATAATGTTGGTTTACAACGAATAGATATTTCTTTTGTAACTTTAAGTGGACCAACATTAAGTAATTATAGATTATTACCTATTAGTTCAATTTATGGATATATTTTTAATAGAATTGCATATATTAATTTTACAGGTGGTAATAAAATTTATGATAATACAATACAAACTGGACCAATTAATTATTTTTTAACTAATAATATTTCTAGTGATAATTTACCTATAACTATATTAGCATCATATACATCAGTTAATGTAGGAATTAATATAATTAATATCACTTATGCAAATGTTGATAGTAATCAATCAAAAGATGGATTAAATTATAATTTTATTTATCAACAAACTATAAGTGGAATAATTTCACAAAGAAGTATAATAGCTAAATTTATTACTGGTAATAAAACTTATGATAGAACAATTAATGTACCAAATATAAGTGGATATTTAATTGGTATAATTGGTAGTGATAATGTAACTATTAATAGTTTTTTAGCTCTTTATCGTAATTATACTGTTGGATATAATATAGTTGATATATCAAATGTTATATTGGGAGGATTACAAGGACAAAATTATATTGTTAATTTAAATACTGTTTTATCAGTTAATAGTTATATATATAGACTACCTGTTAATGCAATATTTAATGCAAGTGATAAAATTTATGATTCAACTAATATTCCTTATAATTTAAATTATTATTTAAATCCAATATTTTCAAATGATAATATATATATAAATACTTATAATGCTTCATATACTAATATTAATGTTGGTTATAGAACAATTAATATAAATAATGTATTATTAGGTGGTTATGATTCATATAATTATATTTTATTAAATGTACCTGCTATTTATACTAATATATTACCAAAACCATTAACAATTAATTTTTTAGGTGGAGATAAAATATATGATGGTACAACTCAAGTAACAAGTAATTTAACATATACAGTTAGTGGTATTATTAGTCCTGATTATTTTAATATTTATTATGGTAGTGCAAAATTTAGATATCCTTATGCTGGTTTAGAAACAGTAGATATATCAAATATATATATTTCTGGAACCAATTCAAGTAATTATATAACTAATCCTCCTATTCCATTTAATTCTATTATTTATTTTAAACCTATAACAATATTTTTTTATAATATTAATAAGATATATGATGGAACACAAAATATTATTATAAATACTATTTCTTATCAAATAAATGGTTTAATTAATTCTAATAATAATGTTAGTATTAATTCATTTACAGGATTATATAAAAAAAATACAGTTGGTTTAGTTTTAGTAGATATATCTAATATAATATTATATGGAAATGATCTTAATAATTATGTATTGCAAGCTCTTTCTTCATTTAATGGTTATATTTATAATAGATTATTAACTATAAATTTTTTTAATGGAAATAAAATGTATGATGGTACAATAATACCTGGTACTATAACATATCAAATAATTAATATTATAAATAATGACAATATAACAATAGGATCATATAATTCTTTATTTCGTAATTATAATATTGGTTTACAAATAATTGATATTTCAAATATAACTTTATCAGGTTTTATGGCTTTTAATTATTATTTAAATAATCAACCACCATTTTTAGCTAATATTTATTCTAAAAATGTATTTATTTCATTTACAGGTATAAATAAAATATATGATAATACAATAAATGCTTATGTTAATAATCCTCAATTTAATGGTTTAACATTAACTGATATATCATATATAACAATTAGTTCATATATTAGTTTTTATTCTGATAAATTTGTACAGAATACTAAAACTATTTATGTAACTAATATAATATTACAAGGATATAATTCAAATAATTATGTAGTTAGTCCTAGTATTATAACAACATATTCAAATATATTACCATTACAAATATATTTTATATCAACAGGTATTACTAAAATATATGATCAAACTACAAATGCAACATTATCAAATGTATATTTATCTGGTGTATTTTTTGATGATATTAGTTATATTAGTATTAGTTCTTATATAGCTAATTATTATGACATTAATTTTCAATATAATAAATTAATTAATATAACTAATATTTTATTAACGGGTTCATATGTATTTAATTATTATATAAATTCAACAGTTACATATGGAAATATTTTAAAAAAATATGTACCAACATTTTTTACTGGAGTTAGTAAAAATTATGATGCTACATCATATGCTACTGTTATTAATGGATCTATTTCTAATATTATTTATCCTGATATTGTTTTATTATCTAATTATAATTCTAATTTTATTACTCCTAATGTTACAATAAATAATTTAATAATTATTAGTGATATATCATTTATGGGATTTTCAAGTAACAATTATTATACTGGATTATCATATTCATCTGCAAATATTACTTATCCATTAAATTTAAATATAATATTAACTGCAAGTTCAATAATATATCATGATATTAGTAATTATTTATCAATTTCTATTAATCCTTTATGGGTTCAAATTCCTACACAAATATCAACTTTATTAGTAGGTATTAATAATAATAAAATAATTTCATATGATGGTTATATATTTAATTTTATTAATAATAATTTAATTCCAATATATATATCAAATTATAATTTTACAAATTTTTCAATAGATTCAAGTAATGGTATAATATGTGGCTTAAGTGGAATAATAATAACTACAAATAATGGATTTAATACTTTTAATACTTTTAATATTAGTAATTATACTTTTAATAGTGTATTTTTATATAATACTGGTAATGCTTATATAGTAGGAAATAATGGTATTGTTTTTAATAGTTTAGATTTTGGATTAACATGGATATTAATAAATGTAAATTCATTTACAAATTTAAATAATGTTTTTATTTTATCAAATAATAATATATATATTGTTGGTAATAATGGTTTACTATTAACAACAACAAATGGTGGTAATACATGGAATACAAATATACTAAGTATATATAATTTAAATTATATTTTTATGATTGATCAATATAATGGTTATATAGTAGGTAATAATGGTTTAATATTAAAAACAAATAATGCAGGAGTAACATGGATAACTAGTCCATCATTAACTAGAAATAATTTAAATAGTATTACAGTATTAAATATAAATAATGTTTATATTGTAGGTAATAATGGTACTATTATAATATCAGTTAATCGTGGTTTAACATGGAATTTTTATACTAGTGGTACTAATTTAAATTTAACAAAAATATTTGTAAATTCTGCAAATTATATGTATATTATTGGAGACCAAGGTACAATATTAACTTATAACTATATTATAGAAGGAGAAGTACAAATATATGATAATACTACATTATTATTACGAACTAATATTACTGCATCTAATCCTATATTTAATTATTATTTAAATAATCTATCAGTTAAATTATATTCATTAAATGCAAAATTTTATCCTACAATATCTAATTTATATAGTAGTGCATCATCTAATATATATCAAGTTAATGTAAAACCTATAATTTATTATTTAAATCCAATTATAAATACAAATTATGATAGAAATTATATTATATATTCATCTTATCCTTTTGTAGATCAATCTGGAGGATTTTTTAATATATTAGATAATATAGGTAATTTAGTTCAATTAGGTCTTGTAAATATAAATTCATTAACTGGTATTATACAATTTAATACAAGAATAAATATTAATAATTATAGTTTTATTGTAAATTATACATTTAATAATATAAGTAATAAAACTATATATAATTTAACAGTTAATCCAAATCTTAATTATAGTATTAATACTACTACTTTAATTTATGGTACTTCTGGTAATTCAATAGTTCCTTATTATAATCAATTAAATGGTATATTTAGTATTTCAGGTTATTATAATATTTCAATAGATTCAATAAATGGTATAATTACTTTTCCAAATAATATTTATATAAATAATTATACATTAACTATTACTTATAAATTAAATAATACATCAGTATCTACTTTATATTTTATAACAATAATACCATATATAAATTATTCTATTAATTTTATAAGTATAGATTATAATACTTCTAAAAGTTCTATAAAACCTATTGTAAATTTACCAGGTGGTACTTTTAATATTTATGATATTAGTAATTATCAACTTGCAAATATTTTAGTTAATATTAATACAATTTCTGGTATTATTAGTTTTAATAATTCTATTCCTATCGGATTTTTTTCTTTTAATATAGTATATACTTTTAATAATATATCAAATAATACAACATATTTTTTAAACAAGTCTCCTTATTTAGCTTATCCTGAATATTATAAAGTGATTCAATATGATCATACTTATTATGATGCATCCTCTTTGCCTATTTATATTCCATATGGTGGTTTATTTACAATAAATGATATTTCTGGATCATTAATAAGTCAAAATTTAGTAACTATTAATCCATATAATGGTCAATTATTATTTGGTACTATTAATATAAATTCATATATTTTTATGATTATTTATACATATAATAATGCAATTAAAAATATATATTATACATTACAAATTAAACCATCTATTTACTATATTGTTAATAAAACAACTACATTATATAATAATACTAAATCATCATTATCACCATATATAAATCCATTAAATGGTACTTTTACTATAACAGAATTAGATAATGTTTTAGTTCAATTAAATTTAGTTAATATAAATTATTTAACAGGAATAATTACTTTTTTACAAGGAATTAATACAGGTATTTATAATTTTTCTATTATATATAATTTAAATAATATTACAAATAATACAATTTATAGTTTAATAGTAATACCTAATATTTATTATTATAATAATAATACAACAATATTATATAATAATACTAGTAAATCAGTAAATCCAAATTATAGTCCTCTTGGTGGAATATTTAATATATCTGGTTTTATATATCCAAATTTAGTTTCTATTAATAATACTGGAGTAATATCATTTAATATAGGTATAAATATTGGATTTTATATTTTTTTAGTTTTATATAATAGTAATAATCAATATAATTATTATAATTATAATTTAACTGTTCAACCAATTGTTAGATATGATATTTCTTCATTAATAATAACTTATTCAAAAGATAAAATATATAATTCAATAATACCATTAGCTATTCAACCTAATGGTATATTTAGTATTTCTGATAATATTTATAATTTTATAAATATTGTTCCAAAATATGTATATGTTGATTCATCTGGAATAATTTATTTTTATCCATATATTAATATTGCAGTTTATAATTTTACAATATTTTATACTTTAAATAATATTACAAATTTTACAAATTATAAATTAACTGTTATATCAACAATAAAATATCAAGTAGATAATACTATATTATTATATGATAGATTAACTAAATATTATATTGAATCTCCTGATATTGATCAATATGGAGGAATATTTACAATAACAGGATTAACTAATTATGCTTTTATAGATATATCTTTAGGTATAATTACATTATTACCAAATATTAATATTGGTAATTATATATTAACAATTAATTATATATTAAGAGGATCATCTAATAAAACAAATTATTATATTACTATTCAACCAAATATTTATTATACAATTAGTTCAATAATAACAAATTATGGATATTATAATACATCAATAATACCATATTATATTCAATTAGGTGGTATATTTACAATTTTTGATTTATCTAATTCAAATATTGTACAAAATGGTAATGTAACAATTAATCAAGTAGGTATATTATTATTTAATAATAATATTAATGTGGGATTTTATAATTTATTAATTAATTATTCAATTAATAATATATCAAATCAAACAATATTTACTTATAATGTATTACCTACTGTTATTTATAATATATCTCAACTAAGATTATATTATGATAATTCTGGTTCTTCTATAGGTCCAACATACTTTCAATTAGGAGGTATATTTAGTATTAATTCTAATAATATTTATATAGATCCATTAAGAGGTATAATTTATTTTAATAATAATATTAATGTAGGTACTTATGTTTATACAATAACTTATTCATTAAATTATTCTAGTAATTTTACAAAATATACACTTTTAATTTATCCAACAATAAATTATATTGATAGTAATAATAAAATATTTTATGAACGAAATATAATATCAACATCATTAAGTCCAATTTATAATCAATCAGGTGGTTTATTTATAATTACTGATATTATAGGAATGTTAGTAAAAAATAATCAGGTATTTATAGATCCAAGTGGTGGTATAATTACATTTAATAAAAATATTAATGTAGGTGCATATAGTTTTGCAATTTCATATATATTAAATAATTTATCTAATAATACAGTATATAATTTATCAGTAATACCAACTATATATTATAATGTTCCAATTTCTACAATCAATTATTTTATTCAAGGTTATTCAAATATACCATATTATAATCAAGCATTTGGAAATTTTACTATTACAGATATTATAGGCAATGGTGTTTTAACAAATTTTGTATCAATTAATGGTTCTAATGGAATATTAACTTTTGTAAAAGCAATTAATGTTGGATATTATAAATTTTTAATAACATATATATTAAATAGTACTTTTAATACAACTACTTATGAATTATATGTTATACCAAATATTAATTATCCAATTAATAATAAAATTTTAAATTATGGAACAACTGCATTATCAGTTAATCCATTATTTACTCAAATAGGTGGTACTTTTACAATTTATGATTTATCAAATAATACAGTTCAACAAAATTTAGTTTATATTGATGTATATACTGGAATTATAACATTCACAAATTATATTAATGTTGGTATATATATATTTAATGTTGTATATTCATTAAATAATGTTAGTAATAATACATATTATTATTTATATATTTATCCTACTTTATTTTATATTTCTAATTATCAAAGAATTTTATATAATAGATCTAATATTACATCATATCCTGCTATTTATCAACAAAATGGAGGATTATTTACAATTAATGATATTTCAGGTACAACTTTAGTAAATAATAAAGCTATTACTATAGATAGTTCTGGTTTTATTTATTTTATAAATAAAATAAATGTAGGATCATATAATTTTAAAATTTCATATTTATTAAATAATTTATTAGTTTCAACTACATATAATTTAATTATTGAACCTAATTTATATTATATTAATACATATAATACATTATTATATGGTAAATCTTTTTATTCTAGTGCACCACAATATGATCAATCAGGTGGTATTTTTAGATTTGTTGATATATCTGGATTATTAATAAAAAATAATATAATATCTTATGATATTTCAAAAGGATTATTTTATTTTATTACTCCAAATGTTGGTTTATATAATATACAAATTATATATACTTTAAATTTAATATCAAATTATATAAATTTTGTATTTTATATTTTACCAATTATTTATTATGATAATAATAATATAATTGCTATTTATAGTTCTACACCGTCAAATAATAGTTATTCATTGAGACCAATTGTTTTACAACCAGGTGGTATTTTTAGTATTCAAACCTATACTACTCAAATTTATATTGATATATCATTAGGCGTTATTACTGTTCCATATAATACTTTTATTGGTGATTATACATTAACAATTTTATATAGTTTAAATTCAGTATTTAATTTTACTACATATACAATCAATATATTACCTAAGATTAAATATACAATAAATAATTTAACTATTCCATATGAAACTAGTAAAACATCAGATCAAGCTATATATGATCCTTCAGGTGGTATATTTACAATAATATTAAATGATATATCATCATATACTAATTATGATATTATTTATAATTCAATTAATATAAATTCTAATAATGGTATAATCAATTTTGCAAGTAGTTTATTTGTAGGTATTTATAAATTAAATATAATTTATACAATTAACAATAAATTTAATAATACTTCTTTTACTTGTATTGTAAATCCTTTATTAAACTATGATTATGATTATACTCTAGTAAATTATCGTGATATATCTTTTACATTAGCTCCTACAGTAAATCCTAAAGGTGGATTATTTACTGCTACAGTTCCATTAATTAATTTACTTTATACTGGTATATCAATTGATCCTAATATTGGTATTATAAAATTTGGTTTAGTAAATCCTGGTATATGGATAATTACTGTAATATATAATGTAAATAATACAATTATTACATTCAATTATAAATTATTAATAGTTGCTGAATTTTATTATACTCCTCCATATCTTAATATTCCAGTAAATACAAATATAACAATAACAAAACCATATACTAAAATATTAAATGGAATATTTTCTACATCAGTATCAATAAATGGTTTAATAATAAATTCAGTAACAGGAGTTTTACAATTTAATAATATATTATCAGGTGTTTATAATATACCAATTACTTATAGTGTATTTGGTACATCAACTTTAATTTTTTATACATTAGTAGTTACACCTATTTTAATTTATACTCCTAATGTATTAAATATGACATATAAAAATAATGGATTATCTAATATTCCATATGTATTACCTCCAAATGGTATTTTTAGTGCTATATTTAATGACTTAGAATTACCAAATAATATTACTATTAATTCAACATCAGGTATTATTTCTGTTGATAATACAATAAATACTGGTATTTATAATTTATCAGTTAAATATTTTATTAATCAAACATTTTTTAATGTACCATTTACAATTCAAGTATTTCCACAATTTTATTATCCTATTGGAAATATTACTATTAATTATTATACATTAGATTATTCAGAAATACCATATACAAATCCTATTGGTGGAACATTTTTAACTAATATAAATTTTTATGTAGATATTTCTTCAGGAATTATAAAATTTAATAATCAAATAAATGTCGGTATTTATATTATTCCTATCAATTATACATATTATTCATTAACTGTTTTACAAAATTATAAATTAACAGTTTTACCAATATATTATTATAAAGTAAATTTTTTAGAAATAATAATTAATAATTATGGATATTCAGAATTACCAATAGCAAAACAAGAAAATGGTATTTTTAGTTTTATTAGTGTTAGTGGTACATTACCAATTCCATATAAAGTTTCTTATTTATTATATGATATATATATAGGTAATGGAATTGTATTAAATGGTTATACTGGTAAAATAACATTTGGTAATTATATTTTAGTCGGATCTTATGATTTAGTATTATCATATACTTTATATAATTTGGTTGGAATTACTACATATAAATTTATTGTTAAACCTTATATTTATTATACATTAACAAATATTATTTTAGATTATAATACTTCATCTATAACTTTACCACCTGTAGTTGATCAATCAGGTGGTTATTTTTATTTTTATAATATTAATGAATTAAATAAACAAACAAATAATATTATTATTAATAATTTTACAGGAATAATAATTTTTAATAGTGGAATTAATGTTGGTTTATATAAGATTAATGTTGCTTATATGATAAGTGAAATATATAATACTATATTAATTACTTTAATTGTTAGACCAATATATTATTATATTATTTCAAATTCTACAATTATTGGAAATACAAATAATAATAATAGTGTATTACCTGTAGTAATTCAACCTGGTGGTTATTTTAATATTGTAGATATAAATATTTTTACTAATGAAAATGTTATTATAAATAATAATACTGGTATGATTACTTTTAATAATATTTATACAGGTGTATATAATTTTATATTTAGTTATAATTTAAATGGATCTAGTATTACAACTACTTATACATTAACTGTCTTACCATTTATATCATATGATATAAATAAAATAACAATATTATATAGTAATACTGGTATTTCTCAAGTACCTTATATACCATATCCTGGTGGATTATTTTCTTTAGTTGATGTAACATCATTAGGATTTAAATCTTCTAAAGTATCAATAGATCTGTCTTCTGGTCAAATATTTTTTGGAAATTATATAGATACTGGTTATTATAAAATAATAATTGGTTATTTATATAATAATATTATTAATACTTTTCCCTATTATTTAACTGTTCAATCAATTTTTAATTATACAATATCTGGTGTAACATTAAATTACAATCATAAAACATATATATCAAATATACCCAATATATATCCGGTTAAAGGATTATTTTATTTTAGTGATAATTCTAATAATTATCCATTATCTGGGGTATTTTTAGATAGATTTTTAGGTACTATTACTGTAAAATATTTACAAGTAGGAAATTATAATATTGGAATTAATTATTATTTGAAATCTTTTTTTACTAGTAATAGATTTATTATTTCTATTTTACCTATATTTTATTATACAATAAGTTCAACAATAATAATATATTCAACTGGATACACATATTCAGGATTACCATATACAGATCCATCAGGTGGAATATTTACAATTAATTATCCAATTAGTAATAATTTATTATATAATTTAACTATTAATAGTAGTACCGGTGAATTATGTTTTACTAATTATACACCTGTTGCTTCATATTCATTTTATATAATTTATACTTACAATACTAATATAACTTTTTCTTATTATAGTTTATTAATAATTCCTTATTTTAATTATCAAGAAAGTATTAATTATGTATTTTACAATACTTATGCGTCATCTTCAATACCAAAGGTTAATCCTTTAACAGGTTATTTTAGTATCAATTATATTAATATTAATAGTTTGAATTATAATGGTATAGTTAATACTATTAGTGATTTTTATATTAATTATTATACAGGTTTAATAAATATACCTGATAATTTAAGTATAGGTGATTATAATGTTAATATATCATATACATATAATTATAATTCAAATGTTATAAATTATCCAATTAAAGTTATGCCTAATGTATATTATGATATATCATCACAAAATATAGTTTATAAATCAAATGGATATTCATCTAGTCCAATAAATATAAATGGTGGAACTTTTACTATAGATAATGGTTATAATAATTTAGGAATTTTTATTGATTTATCTTCTGGTATATTAAAATTTAATTCAAATATAAATGTTAATAAATATACAATTATAATAAATTATAATATTTTAGATATTAAACAAAATACTTATTATATTTTGTATATTCTTCCATATATATCTTATGATATATCAAATTTAATTATTAATTATAATACAAACTATTTATCTAATTTACCTATATTAAATCCTATAGGAGGTAATTTAACAACTAACTATGGAATAATAAATTTATCAGGTAAATTATTTATTTCTAATTTTTATCCTAATCATTATTTTATAAATATAACTTATAATTTTAATAATATATATAATACATATAATATAAATTTAATTGTTAATTCTATTTTTTATTATTCAAATAAGACTAATAATTTATATGGGATAGTTAATTATTCTAATTATCCATATGTTAATCCAAATTATGGTAAATTTTATTTAGATATTTCAAATATTAAAATTTTAAATGACGGAATAATTATATTTGATGCATTACAAAATATAGGTAAATATATATTAAATGTATATTACAAGTTTAATGATTCAATAACATTATTTTATTATAAATATAATATTGTTCCAATAATTAATTATAGTATTGGTGAAACAAGTATTATAGGTGGTAATAATGGTATTTCAGTTATACCTTATGTATCACCAATGTATGGAACTTTTAATGCTTCTATTAAAATTGATTCAAGTGGTGTTTTATATTTTACACCAGATATTATTGTAGGCACATATAATTTAATAGTTAATTATGCATTTAATGACTTGTCTAATAATTTTGTATATAATTTAATAGTGACGCCTTATATTTTTTATCAAAATGGTATATTTGATTATGGTATAAATTCACAAAGTGAAATACCTATTAATAATTGTTTTGGGGGTATTTTTTCATTAATATTTGATTTACATCAAACATTACAAATAAGTAATTTTGATATTGATATATCATCTGGTATTATTTATTTTAATAATTTAATTAATGTTAATAGTTATTATTTTTATGTAAATTATTTAGTGAAAGGTTTAACATATACATTTACATATAATTTATTAATAATACCAGTTTTATCATATTTAAGTTATAATATAGAACATTATTCATCATTAATTGCTAAACCAAGTTTTATAAATCCAGTAGGCGGTTTATTTTCATGTGATAATTTATTAGATTTTATAATATTAAATAGTCAAACTGGAGAAATTATTATTAAAGATGCAAATATAATTGGTAATTTTATATTTAATATAAATTATACTTTTAATAGTATTTCAGTTATTAGAAAATTAAATATAAATGTATTACCAAATATTTATTACAATATATTAATAAAAACTTTTTCATATAATGGATTTTCTGAGGAGCCTTTTGTTTCAATATCTGGTGGTATTTATAATTTAATATCAGTAAAAACACAAAGTACAAATATAATAACTAATAGTTTAAATGGTTTAACAATAAATTTAGACACTGGTATTTTTTATTATAATGATTCCATTAATGTAGATAATTATATATTAACAGTTAATTATTTTATAAATGATGTAAGTGGTATTATTAATGTTAATTTTATAGTTAAATCAGATTTTTATTATATTTTATCATCTCAATTAGTATATGGTACATCAAGTTATTCAATTATTCCATTTGTTAATCCAGAAGGTGGTACTTTTAGTTTATTAAATGATTATAATAATATTAGTATTAATTCAATAAATGGAATAATATTTTTTAATTCAAAAATAACTGTTAATTCTTATAATATTATTGTAAATTATTTATATAATAATGTAATTAGTACATATAATTATGAATTAATTGTTCATATTAAAATTATTACTGTTAATTTTGTTGCAAATGATAAAATTTATGATGGTACAACAAGTGTAAAATTTGTGTCAAATAAATTAGTTGGTGTAATAAATAATGATAAAGTTTATATTGATACTTATAATGCTAACTATCAAAATCAAGGACCTGGATTAGATATACCTATTTTAGTTACGAATATTTTATTAGATGGTCCAGAATCTTATAATTATTTATTACAATATGATAATAATACAAATGGTAATATAGTACTTTCTAGTTATAATCCAAATAGTTTTAAAATAAATAGTAGTACAATTGGAAATTCAATAGGACCATTAGTATCAAGATTATTTTATAATCCATCATTTATTCTATATTCTATTACAAAAAATGTTAAAATTAATAATATATTAGAAGTTGTACAAGAAGTAACCGTAGATGGTTTAACGGTAAATCCATATGGTATAATACAATGGGATTCAACAGTACCAATAGGAATTTATAATATATATGTATTAGCTTATAATAGTACTGCAGAAATTATAATTTATTATCAATTAGAAGTTACAACTTTATTATATGAAGGTATTATAAGTGTTACACCTCCATTAATTTATAATATGTCTATTGAATCAAATACTTATCAAGAAAGATATAGTTCAACTAATGGTATTTCTTATGTTTTAAATGATACTATTCAAGGCTTAGTAGGTAAATTTAGTATAACTGCTTATAATATTTATAATATTAGAAATGTTATTAATTTTAACACAAATATAAATACTAGTAGATTTGTAATACTTCCTATTTCTAATTCAAATACTATTAATCATAATTTAGGTTCATATTATCAATTTAATTTTCAGTTAGATAATGTAGATAATAGTGCTAATTTAGTTGCTTATGAATTAAATGATGACGGAACAATAAATTATTCAGTAGGTTATAAATTAATATATTTATATAATAGTTGGAATGTAGATTTATTATATTTATCAGATTTTATTATTTTAAATTTAAATGTTTCAACAAATTCTGATCCAATTTTTAATCCTATTGAAGGAACATATTATACAACAGTATTATACCAAATTACTATTATAGCATTACCTAATTCAATTATTTATTATACTTTAGATGGAACAACACCTATGATTAATAGTCTTGTTTATAATCAAAATATTGAATTGGAAGTTGGAACCACTACAATAAAAGCATTTGCAGTTACTCCAGGATATGCAAATAGTAATATTGTATCAGCAACTTATTTAATATTAAAAATTCCTTGTTTATTATCAAAAACTTTAATTAAGACACCTTATGGTAATGAATTAGTTGATAATTTGAATGAAGGAGATTTAATAATTACAAGTGATAATAGAATAGTACCAATAATTAAAATTACTAAAAATAAAATAGAAAATCCAGATGAAGAAGCATATCCAATATGTATTCCAAAAGATTATTTTGATATTAATGTACCAGATAAAAATACATATATATCTCAAGGTCATGCAATTAATTTATTTGATAATTACTGGATTTATGGAAGACATCATTTAAATTATTTTAATAAATATAAAATAGCACCATTATATTATCATGTATTATTACCAAATTATTATACTGATAATTTAATAGTAAATAACTTAATTCTTGAATCTTGGTCTGGTAATTTAATTAAAAATAATTTTGTTAAATATCAAGATAAATTAATATTAAAAATTAACAATAAAGAATATATTACATATAAAAAAACTTGTAACTAGTTATACTTTTGTTAAAAAATAAATTTATATTATAAAAATTATAAAACCTAAATTAATTATATGAATTACAATGATAATGAATTAATAGATTATGATATAGATTATTATAGTAAAATTCCAATAGTTGATCATCCTAATGGATTTTTTATAGTAAATATTCCAAATTCTAAGATTAAAATAGATAATAAAACTGGTATATTAAATTGTTATAAATTAGATATTGGTGAATATATTATACCAATTATTTATTATTATAATAATATTTCTACTCAATATAATTTTAAATTAACAGTTAAACCAATATTTTATTATAATAATAACATTGCAGTAGTTAATCCATTAAATGGTATTTTTAAATCAAATGATAATATAATATTAGCTAATGGTAATATTAATATAGATTTATTAGATGTCGGTAAAAAAGATTTTATTATAACTTATACAATTAATAATATAGTAACAGAAACAATATATAAATCAATAATTTATCCTAAAATAATTCTAGAAAAATTAGAGTATAAATTTTTATATAATGAATTAATAAAAATAGAATTAAAATTTTCACATTATTCTGGAAAATTAAGTGTGAATAATAATTTATTTGATTTTAGTAATAATTTTTTAATTAATAAAGAAATTATAAATGTTAATATATATTATTTAACTATTAAATATCAATTAAATAATATATTATCTGAAGAAAATATAAAAGTTACTATTTATCCAACAATATATTGTAATAATAATAAAGTAATAGTTAATCCAATAGGTGGAGTATTTAATATATTAAATAATAATATAACTATTAATGATAATCAAATATTAAAAAGTTCTAATTTATTAGCAGGAAATTATAATATAATTATTGAATACACTATTAATAATATTAAATCTAATTATAATTATAATTATATAGTTGAATCATATTTTTATTATGAAGAAAATTATAAAGAAATAATTTATGGCATGTCTGATATTTCAATAGTACCATCAACAAATATTGATAATGGTATTTTTGTAATAGATAAAACAGAATTAGCAAATATAGATTCAAAATCTGGAATAATAACATTTAATGATAATATTGCTATTGAAACATATATTTTTAAAATTAAATTAAATGAATTAGAATGTGAATATAAACTTAAAATATTACCATCTTTTAAATATGATGAATTAAATTATAAAATAATATATGGTCAATATTATGAATCTAAACAAGCAATAATAAATTGTAATATATCAGATTATAATTTTACTTTAATTAATAACATAAAAGGTATCAGTATTAATTTAAATAATGGTATTTTATATTTTAATAAAGATGACATTATTGATATTGATAATTATAATGTAATGATAAATTTAAATTATAAAGATAATAATATTAATAATAATATTAATTTAACAATAATACCAGATTGTATTTATAATTATACAAAACAAATAATAATTTATTCACAAAATTTTATATCTGAACAACCAAAAATTAATCCTTCAAAAGGAATATTTAAAATTTCAAATGAATTTGATATTGATAATAATGGAATAATTTCAATAGATAAAATATATGTTGGTAAATATAATTTTACAATTGAATATATTATTAATAATATTTCTAATAAAATTAATTATCAAATAAATTGTATTCCTAGTATTAGTTATAAAAATTATAATATTGAAATAGATTATATGGATAATTTTGAAAGTGATATACCAATAGTTAATCCAAATGGTGGTATATTTAAAATTAAAGATCATCCATTTGGTATAAATATTGAACCAAATGGACAATTAAAAGTAAATAATATATATATTGGTAATTATAATTTTAGTATAATTTATCAAATAAATACAGTATTTGTTACTAATATATTTAATATATTAGTAAAACCAAAAATATTTTATAATGATTCTATTTTTTATTATAGTGATTTTATTAATGGAATAGAACCAACAGTATTAACTGAAGGAGGAATTTATGAAACTGATCAAGAAAATATAATTATTAATAAATATAATGGTATTTTATTTTTAGGAAAAATGGATCCAGCAAACTATTCAATTAATATTAAATATACAATTAATAATGTATCAAATATAGCTATTTATAATTTTATAATAAAACCAAATATTAATTATAATTATAATACAAGATATAAATTAAATCAAGAAATATTTATTAAATCAATTGTAAATCCAATTGGTGGTATTTTTAAATATGAAAATTCTTTATTTTTTAAAGAAAATGGAGATTTTATTGCAAATAATTTAGAAATAGGAATATATTCATTTGATATAGAATATATATACAATAATATATCTTCAATATTTAATATAAATTTTATTGTAGAATCAAATATTTATTATGATAATAAAAATTATATTTATAAGGAAAATAATATAATTTATCCTAATAATTTTAATAATATAGGAATATTTATTTATGATATTACAAAATATCAACAATTAGGAATAATTGATATTTCAAAATATCAACAATTGGGAATAATTGATATTTCAAAATATCAACAATTGGGAATAATTGATATTTCAAAATATCAACAATTGGGAATAATTGATATTTCAAAATATCAACAATTGGGAATAATTGATATTACAAATTATGATGTTGGTTATTATAATTTTAATATTATTTATCAATATAAAATAGAAACAATAATAAATTTACAATTTAATATTATACCAGTTTTTTATTATGATATATCAAATATAGTATTAATTTTTGGTGATTATTCAAATACTAATAGACCAATTATTAATTATTTAAATGAAACTAGTAATTTTACTTTATCTTATGAATATGATTTTATTAGTATAAATAAAAATAATGGAATTATAAATTTTGATAATAATTTAAAATTAGGAAATTATGAAATTGAAATAGTTTATAGTGTTAATAATATTTCTGTAAATACTATTTTAAATATTATAGTTTTACCTTCTATTATTTATGATAATTATAATATAATAATTAAATATAATGAAATATTAAAAATTAATAAACCTATTAAAAAATTAAACTTTGGTGAATTAATTATTATTGATAATAATAATTTTATTATTAATAATGATGGTTCAATTAAATCTAATAATTTATTAGATATTGGAATATATTATTTTAGCATAAAATATACAATAAAAAAAGAAGAAATTTTATATTTAACTGATAATTCTGAAATAATTAAAAAATTTAATATTAAAGTTTTACATGATTTTTATTATGAAAATAATAAAATTACAAAAATATATGGTACAGATTATGAATCAGATCTTCCAATAATATCACATAATGATGGTATATTTTCTTTAATGGTTGAATATAATAATATTAAAATAAATAATAAAAATGGTAAAATTACTTTTTTATCAAGATTAGATGTAGATAATTATAATCTAATAATATTATATAATTTAAATAATATAACAATATCATCATATTATTATTATACATTAATACCAAAAATATATAATCAATATTCTTCTTATTTTAATTATTTGTCTATAATAAATATAAAAGCACCATTAGTAAAACCAGAAAATGGTAATTTTTTATGTGATCAATATAATATTAATAAACAAACAGGTGAATTAATTTTAAATAATTTAGATATTGGTAATTATAATATAAAAATATTATATGAATATAATAATCAAATAAATTCTATTGATTATAATTTTAATGTTATACCAATTATTGAATATATTGATCTTAGTAATATAATTATATATAAAAGTAATATTTTATCAGTAATTCCAAATGTAAAACCAGAAAATGGAATATTTATTGGTAAAAATATTAATAAAAATGGACAAATTATTTTTGATAATTTTGATATTGGAAATCATGATTTAAATATTAAATATCAAGTTAATAACCAAATAAGTGAAATAACAGTTAATTTTGAAATTATACCATATTTATTTTATGATATAACAGAATATGAAATAAATTTTGGTGATAATTGTTATTCTAATAAACCAATAGTTAAACCTGATAACTTTGATAATTTTGGTATAATTGATTTTTCTAATAAATCAGTTGGAATACATAATATAAAAGTAAATTATGGTAAATCATATCAAGAATTAATTTTAAAAGTTAAACCAGTTTTTTATTATGAAGAAAAAAATATAATAATTTCTTATAAAAAAATTATTTATCCAATTATAGTAACACCTGGTGGTAGATTTTGGTGTAATGAAATAATAATAGATGAAAATAATGGTATTATTAATTTAGATTATGATAATATTAATTTAAAAGATACTGAAATAATAATATATTATGAATTAAATGGTGTAATTAATTCAGAAAATATTAAAATTAATTATCAACCTATATTTAATTATACAATAAAAAAAATAATATTAAATTATGGGTCAGTTGATCAATCTGTTATTCCTGAAATAAAACCTTATGGAAATACTATAAAATGTAATAATTTATTAGATGGTATTAAAATAGATAATAATGGTATAATTTATTTTAATAATTTAAATATTGGTTATTATAAATTAAATTTAGAATATATGAGTATAAAAGTAGATTATGAAATAATAGTTAATCCAATATTTTATTATGAAAAAGAAGAAAAATTTTATTATGGGTTTGATAATTATTCATCAATGCCAATAATAAAATCTAATAATATTTCTAAAAAATTTAAAATTAATAATAATAATTTTATTATCAATTCATTAGGTATAATTATTATTAAAGCAAATACATCAATAGGAATATATGAATTAATTATTTCATATGAAACAGTTTCAACTACTTATAAATTTGAAATTTTACCTTTTATATTTTATGAAAATAAAAAAATAATATATGGAAGTTTATATTCAATAAAACCTGAAATTAATATTCAAGAAGGAGGAATATTTCATATTGAACATAATAATTTAGTTATTGATAATTTAGGGGAAATTACAAATATTAATTTATTGGAACCAAATAAATATAATATATTAATTTATTATAATTATAATAATATTACATATAATACTTATCTTAAATTAATAATTAAACCATATATAAATTATATTAATGAATTAATATTATTACCAGAAAAAGGAAATTTAAATTATAATGATAATATAATTAATATTGATGAATTTAATAATATAAATTTAAGATCTAATAGTATTGGAAAATATAATTTAGATATTGAATATATATATAATAATATTAAATCAAAAATAAATTTAGAAATAATTGCATCAGTTAAAAATTTATATAAAAATAATGAATATAGTTTATATTATGATGAAAATATTAAAATTTCTAGTTTAATAAAAAAAGGAATATTTAAAATTGAAAATAATATAGATAATATAATTTTTAATTTAAATGGTGATATATATATAAATAATATTAATGTTGGTATATATTATTTAAATATTAATTATAATAATAATAATTATAATATTAAAAATATTATTAAAATTATAGTTAAACCAAGAATTACATATAAAACAACAAATATAGTATTTGGATATTATAAATTAGAACCTTTATTAGTTTTTCCACTTGGTGGTCAATTTATATTTAAAAACAAATATAAAAATATTAAATATAATAATGGAATAATTATTTTTAATAATGCTTATCCAGATAATTATAATTTTAAATTAGATTATATATATAATAATTCAATAGAAACAATTAAATTTAATATAAATGTTATTCCATATTTGAGTATTAATTTAAATTTAATTAAAATAAATTTTAATGAAGAAATAGTAACTAATAATATTATAATTTTGCCAAATAATGGTGAATTAAAAAGTAATTTAAAAGATGTTACTATTTCTAATAATATTATATATATTGAAAAAGATAAATGGATAGGAACATATGATTTAAATATTGTATATACAGTTAATAATCAATCTATTTTCAATTTAATTAAATTAATAATTCAACCTATATTTTATTATCCTAATAACAATATTATTTTAAATTATTATGATATTTTAACATCAGAAAAACCCTATAATTATCCTTTTGGTGGTACTTTTAGTTTAAATTATGATAATAATATTGGTTTAATTGAAATTAATTCTGAAACGGGTATAATTAAATTTTCTAATATAATTACAGGTGATTTTAATATAAAAGTAATTTATAGTTTGAATGAATTTAATGTTGAAACTGATTATTATATTACATCTAATATAGTATTTTATTATAATAATTTTTTAACTATTAATTATCAAGATAATTATAGAATATCATCAGAACCACCTATATATTATCCTAAAAATGGAAAATTTATTTTAAATTCTAAAGATATTTTATGTGATAATAATGGAATTATTAGTTTTTCAAATTTAAATGTTGGTGTATATAATTTTGAAATTAATTATTTAATTAATAATAGTATTATTAAAAGTAATTATAAAATTATAATTAATCCAACAATAAATTATGATAATAATAATTTAATTTTTGAATATAATACTAATAATATTATAAATTCACCAAAAGTAAATCCAAAAAATGGAATTTTTACATGTTATAATTTACCAGATGGTTTTATTATAGATAATAAAACCGGAATTATTAAAATTTTAATGTTAAATCAAATTTATAAAATAAATAATTTATATAAAATTAATAATAAAATTTCAAATAAAGGTGAATACATTCTAACTATTAATTATACTTTTAATAATCAAATAATATCAACTAATTTATTTATAAATATAAATTAAAATAAAAATTGATAAAATATTTATAAAATTACAATTTTATTAGAAATACTCATTGTTTCATCAATCATATTCATATATTTATTATTAAATAAATTATTATATATTTAATTCAAATTTTTATTTTTGTATATATAGATTTATAAATAAAATAATAATATATAAAGATTTATCATTAGTTCATATAAATGAGTAATAAAAATTCAAAAATCATTAAAAAAAATTCATCAGTTTCTATTATTACTATTAATCAATTAGTTAGATACGAATGTTTAAAAAATTTATATGAATTAATTAAATTACAAACTTATAAAAATATTATTGAATGGGTTATTGTTGAAGGATCAAAAAATAAAGAAGATGCAGATAAAAATAAAATTAATATTACAAAATTAATAGATGAACATAATAATGATAATAATATGGTAATTGTTTATATTGAATATACTGGTAAAAAATTAAGTGATCTTAGAAATTTAGGTAATAATACATGTAAAGGTGATATTATTGTTTGTATGGATGATGATGATTTTTATCCATCTGATAGAGTTTTACATGCAGTTGAAAGTTTAGAAAAATCATCAGCATTAATAGCTGGATGTTCTGATATTTATTTATATGAATATTTTATGGGAAAACTATATAAATTTAAAGGTTTTAATCAAAATCATTCAACTAATAATTGTATGGCTTTTAAAAGAGAATATTTAAGAAATCATAAACATGAATCAGGATTAGAAATGTCAGAAGAAAAAAGTTTTACTAATAATTTTACAGAACCAATGGTACAATTAGTATCTAAAAAATGTATTATTGTATCAAGTCATAATTTTAATACATTTAATAAAAGAGAAATTTGTATAGGTGGTTCATATGGAATTAATCCATCATTATATGAAGTTACAGATCATCCAATTACATCTTATATTTATCCATCTATTTTTAATAGAATGAAAAAATTATTTTATGAAGAAAGTAATGCTGAACATGATATTGTATATTATACAGGTGGTTTTGGTAAACCATGGGATCCAACAGATAAATCATTAGGTGGATCTGAACAAGCAATAGTACATTTAACAGAAAATTGGGCAAAAATGGGTTATAAAGTTGCTGTTTATGCAGATATTTTGGCAGGGAAAAAAAAAGAGTTAATTCATAATTTAGTAGAATATAAAAATTGGAAAACATTACCATTTAATCATAAATTTAAATTAATTATATTATGGAGAACAAATGGATTTTTTTGTGGAGTTCCATTTGATTTAAAAGCAGATAAAATTTATTGGGATTTACATGATAATTTTACAGAACAAAAAGAATTAAATGTATGTTATAAACAATATGGACATAAAATTAATAAAATATTATTTAAAAGTAATTTTCATGTTAAATCATTTAATAATTATTTTAAAACTAATTTAAAAAAAGATCAATATGTTATAATACCTAATGGTATTTTAGTAGATAAATTTTCAAAAAATATAGATAATGTTGAAAGAAATCTTTATAGATTTTGTTATGTTAGTTACTATACACGAGGTTTATTACATATAATTCCACATATTTGGCATATAATAAAACAACTTGAACCCCGTGCTGAGTTACATTTATATTATGGTATGGAAATGTTTAATGATCCAAATTTAATAAAACAATTAAAAGAATTAACAGCATTTCCAGGTGTAATAGATCATGGGCGCCAATCAATAGAAATAATAGTAAGAGAAAAATATATGAGTAGTTTTCAGTTATATATAACAAATACCATTTCTGAAATTGATTGTATAAGTATACGTGAAAGTTTAGTAACTGGTTGTATACCATTAATTTCAAATTTTGGTATTTTTTCAGAAAGAGAAGGAATACATTTTGATTTAGATGAAAATAATCAAGAGTCTATGAAAAATATAGCTATTAATATAATTAATTTAATAAAAAAAAAAGATTATTTGAATACTTTAAGAGATGTATTTAAAAAATCTCAAACAATTATGGATTGGTCTATTATTGCAAAGAAAATAATTGAAATTTAAAATAAAAATTTTATTCTAAATAATTAATATAGAATGTTTACTAAAATATTATATATTAATTTAGATAGAAGAATTGATAGAAATAATAATATTCAAGAACAAATTAAAAAAATTAATTGGACAGGTGATATTGAAAGAATTACTGCAATAGATGGTCGTAAATTAATAATTGATAATATTTCACATTTAATAGGTAAAAGAGCATCTGAAGAAGCAAATAGTAGTGTTATAATTAAATTTGCACCTGGGTCATATATGACTAAAGGTGCTATTGGGTGTGCATTATCTCATAGAGAAGCATGGCTTAATATTTTAAATGGTAATCATGAAAAAGTATTAATTTTGGAAGATGATATTCATTTTGATGATAATTTTAATGAAAAATTAATTGAAAATTTGAAAGATGTACCTGATTATGATTTATTATATATTGGTTATCATGAGTCTAGAGATAATAATAATAGATATAATCATAAATATATTAGTCCTAATAATGTTGTATTTGGTTTATATGGATATATTGTTGATAAAAGAATAGCTAACAAATTATTAGATATGTTTCCTATTGAAGGTCAAATTGATTCAGAAATTCAAAAAATTTATAAAGATATTAAAGTATATGTAGTAAATGAAGATGCAAGAGTTATTTATAGTGATCATTCTTTTGATAATAGTTTAGGTACTGATATTCAAGTAATTGAACCATATGATAATGTTATTAATGAAGAATATGAAAAAATAATTGAAGAATATGAGAATATTATTAATTATAATAATAATGAAACTTATTATATAATAATATTATTATTATTTATTTTTTTAATGTTCTATTTTGTAATTAAAAAAAAATAAATTTCTTTATATAAAGAAATTTCATCATTAATATTATGACAATAATAAAAAATAATAAGACTGTTTCTATATTAACTATAACTCAATATGTAAGATTTGAATGTTTAAAAATTCTATTTATGATGATTCAAAGACAAACTTTTAAAGATATTACTGAATGGGTAATTATTGAAGGGAGTCAATTGAAATCTGATGCTGAAAAAAATAAAATACAAGTTAATAATTTTATTGATGAAATAAAATCAAAAATAAAATTTAAAATAAATTATGTTGAATATAGTGGATATAAATTAGGAGGATTACGTAATTTAGGAAATGAATCTTGTATAGGTAGTATTATAGTTTGTTTAGATGATGATGATTATTATCCACCAGAAAGAATAGAAAATGCAGTTGAAAAATTGAGTAAAAGTAGTTGTTTAATTGGAGGTGTTAGTGATGTTTATTTATATGATTTTTTTATGGATAGATTATTTAAATTTAAAGGATTTATGGAATTTCATTCAACAAATAATTGTATGGCTTATAAAAGAGAATTTTTAATTAATCATAAACATGATCCACTAATAGAAGTTGGTGAAGAACGTAGTTTTACTGGTGAATTTACTACACCATTAGTTAAATTAGATTCTAGAAAATGTATTATAGCTATTAGTCATAATTTTAATACATTTAATAAACGTGAATTATGTTTAGGTGGTACATTAAAAACTTTACATACGTTAACTGAAATAGAAGAACCAATTACAAATTATATTCATGAAGATATATTTTTAAAAATGAAAGCTTTGTATGTAATTGAAGAGAAATCAAAATATGATATTGCTTATATGATTGGTGGTTTTACAAATAAATTTGATCCTAAAAGTCCGTATTTATACGATTGTGAACGTAGTATTGTCAAGTTATCAGAATATTGGTATAAAAAAGGGAAAAAAATTGTTATTTATGGTGAATTTGATGATGATATTACAATTAATAGTATAGATTATATTTCTTGGAAAAAATTTCCGTTTCAACATATTTTTAATATATTAATTTTATGTAAAGCAAATGGATTTTTATCAGCTGCTCCTTTTCCAATTAAAGCTAATCGTATTTATTGGGATGTTTATGATAATTTTATACATAATGATAAATTAATTGAATTTTGGAAATTATATGGACATAAAATTCATAAAATTTATTTAAAAAGTAATTTTCATAAAACAGAATTTTATAAATATCTTAATTTATATGATCATCAAAAAATAGAAATTATTCCAAGTGGTTTAAGAGTAGAAACATTTAGTAATAATATAGAAAAAGTACCACGTAATCCATATAGATTTTGTTATACAACATATTATGATAGAGGTTTAGAATTTTTAATAACTGGTATTTTTTCAGTTATTAAAAAAATAGAACCAAGAGCAGAATTACATGTATATACTGGTATGGATATGATAAATGATGAACAATATAAAAATAAAATGAATGAATTATTTTCTGAATATGGAGTTTGTAATCATGGAGCACAATCTGCTGAAATTATAGCACGAGAAAAATATATGTCATGTTTTGAGTTATATATATCAAATATAATCAATGAAGTTGATTGTATTAGTATAAGAGAAAGTGTTGTAGCTGGATGTATTCCATTATTAGCAAATTTTGGAATTTTTATGGAAAGAGAAGGTTATAAATTTGATATGAATCATGAAAATAAAAAAGTAATGCAAGGTATTGCTTTGCATATTTTAAAATTAATGAAAGATCAAAATGCACTAAATTTTGTACGTGAAGATATTAAACGCCGTTCTACAACTATTTTATCAGTAACTCAAGTTGGAGAATCTATGTATAATTCATTTGTTTTTGCATCATAAATTATTGATAAAATTTATTTATTATAAGATATGTTTATAATTAATAGTTAATTTAATTGTTTAACATAACCTTTAATTAAAATTTTTAAAATTAATAATTTTTTTATTAAATATTTTTAAAATATAATTTTATTTATTTAAATA
>Ga0214919_10001090_pt1 | contig 45519 bp, 39 predicted proteins | sample LL1503_MetaG_FD_177994 | JGI IMG/M metagenome (GOLD analysis project Ga0214919, IMG submission 177994) | Freshwater microbial communities from Lake Lanier, Atlanta, Georgia, United States - LL-1503 | ecosystem: Environmental > Aquatic > Freshwater > Lake | place: USA: Georgia | collected... | reverse complement strand
AATACGAATCCAATATCATTTGCTCCGTCATTTAATTGTACTAAATAATTGAACTGTTCTTTAACAACTTCACTCCTTAACAATAATACGGAGTTGTTACTACGACCTCTTTGTGGATTTTCCATTCTCCAATTACCCGTCTTAGCGTGAATCATCTCTGTGTCGTTAGGGTCAACTATCATATTTAAAGCTGAACGTCTAACACCACCTGATAATACCGCATCTGCCGAATGACAAATAATATCAAATGCTAAAATTGGTCTAATTTTTTCACCTTCATTTGTAATCCATTTTTCAACTAAAGATTCAATTTTTTCTAAAGATTGTTTTAAACCTTCAGGACCTGGAGCTTTAAATCCACCACTGATGAACGCACCTTTTTCTCTAATAAATGAATAATCAAATTTAATTTCATATCCAGCATATTCAGGGAATGGTTGGTCATCAACAAAATAAGACGATAATAATACACCTAATGAATCTGCCCATCCTTCGATACTATCTTCAATATAAAAAGTTTTAGTACCTAAAGTTCTTTTTTGTAATTTACTTAAGTTGTTAACGAAAGGGATTAATAAACCACCTCCAAATCCACAACCAGATAAGGCCAAATAAAAAATCTCTTGGAATACTCTATTACGGGCAATGTGTCCTGATGTACAGTTAAACATTCTCGTATTATGTTTCATAATTTGTTCATGTCTGTATTGTAAGTTTCTTTGTGAAGCCAATACAGCTTGATCTTTCATACTTTCAACAGCACTTTGTAAATATGGTTCAATTGCCTCAGTATAATCTACATATTTTTTTCTGTGTCCGTCAATTATGTTCTCACATGCATCTTCCCATGTTTCATACCTTTGTTCTTCTTCTTTCCATTTGAAATAATCTGAATGCAATTTTAAGTCACTCAGAAATTTTTTACCTTTCTGCATTATTTAATTTCCTTTTTAATTTATGTGTTTATTATTTGTTTTTTCTCTTGATTCTTTCTGAAAACTTCAGCTGCTCTGTTTGCTCTTTTTTGTACTTCTTGTTCTTCATGGCCTAATAATGTATTTTGTGATTCTGTATCAATTACAAGATATTCATTATTAAATTTACAGTTTTGGAAAACAACACCATCTTTACCAATACGTGATTTTAATAACGTAAGTGTTGCCAAATTATGTTCTTTTTGTTCTAATGTTTTACCAATAGATAATATAACGTGAGCAATTTGTGCTTTCTTAATTGAACCTCCCATTTGGTCTCCTGTTACAACTTCAGATGAAATTGATTCACGGTTACCTTGTGTTGCTGTCCATATTGCCATTTCAAATTCACCTGTCATTGATTCCAAACTTCTCATAACTGAACCTTCACCTTTCCATTCTTCACCATTTGTCGATTTATCTGATGAAATACAATCAACATAATCTAATACCAATAAATCAACTTTTTTACCTATTTCAGAATTCATCTTTCTGATTTTATTTTTAATTTCTGAAACAGTAACATTATCACTAGCCAATTTTAATAACTTCAAACTACCTTTTGATTTAGCTTGCGCCTCTTCAACTTTTGTTTTAACCTCATCTTTAAACTCAGGTTGTTGGTCAGGAGCAATGTCCGTCCAAATCGTATAATGTTTTCTTTTAATATTTCCTGGATTATCTTCAAAAAATATTTGTACCACATTATAACCTAAGTTATACGCGGTATTAGCGAACTTAGTAAGTAAGGTAGTCTTACCAGTACCGGTAGGTGCTAATACAACCCCCAATTCTCCGATTCCTAACCCACCTTTAAGTAAGTTGTCAATTCCTACAATACCTGTCGGTAAAGGGTGTCTAAAGTCCTTTTCTAACGCTCCATCAATATCATGAAACACATCCGTTGCCTCATCATTTGATAAACCAACTTGTAATGCTTTTTGGATAATTTCTTCAATCTTATTATATGCCTCAAACTCACCACTTTCAATAATACTTTGTACATTTTTTAACTCTCTTTTCAAGTTTTGTTGTTTACAGAAGTTAAGTGCGGTATCTTTTACATATTCAATTTGAGACTCATTATTTTTAATTGCTTCTAATGTATCTACGTGAATTTTAGAGGAATCTTTATTACCACCTTCAGCCATGATTTTCTGTGCTAAAGTATTGTAATCAGGAATTTTATTGTAATTTTTGTACAACTCTCTTGTATTTTCCATAATAAATCTAAACGAGTTATTATCAAAAAACTTACTTTCTAACACATCAATAATTGTTTCACCGTATTTCTTATCTTCAATAATAGCCTTGATAAGGGATTGTTGAAACGAAAACCCCAAATACCCAAAATTCCTTTCTTCCATAATAGTTGTATATATAAATTTAAAATTATAATTCGTACCCTAAATAACTTGTTTCCAATTCTTCAGAAGATAAAATATCTGTCAAATCTGACAAAATTCTCTTCAATCTTGGACGAATATCTACAGTGTATCTAACCTTTGGATGGTAAAGGTACGCCGGAAATATCCTTTGAATAAATACATCGTCACCTAGCTTGATTTCCAATAAAAAATGCTCTTTTTGCCCTTCATTTAATTCTTCCACATTCTCAAAATTGAGGATATAGTTTTGATTTTCACATAGATAGTTGGAACTTTTTATTTTTAAATCGTAAGAAATATCTTCACAAATATTTTTTACGTAATAATGTAAATCCATAGAACGTGTAGCTTGTTCTACATAATCTTTTACATTAAAGAATCTTTGGCAAATAATGTTGCCCTCTAAAGTCAATAAGAACTCAAATTTTGTGATGTCCTGTTGATTACTCATAGTTTTTAATTTTTATTATTTTTTTATTTTTGGTTTTATAATTCTTTTCAATTCTCGTTAAACGCATATATGGGTTTAAAAAGTTTATCCACGCATCTTCTGATTTTGGTAGGATATTAAATAATCCGTCTTCCATCATCATTTTCATTGTATTTTTATATGACCTACCTTCAGGGTCTAAAGGTTCGTTGATTAATTGTTCAATATTTTCCTTTGCTTCTTCGGTTAAATATGGGTCTGTCAAACTAACAATACGGTTGTTTACGTCAAAAAATTCATCTCCGAAAACTCCATGTTTTGTAACACCTGTAAGTAAATTAGTTAAAGATTTATTATGTTTATCTTTTTCAAATAATAGGTTACACTTGTCCTTAACCTCATCAACCGTTATTGGTTGATTCCTTAGTTCAGGGAAAAAAGATAAAAATCTTTTAACTCCCATTCCTCTTATTCCTGCTATGTTATCGGAATTGTCACCACATATCATTTTAACCAATCTAACATTTTCAATTAGAATTTCTTCGTGGTCGTAAACAATCGTATCGTTTTGTTTGTATAATTTTTGATGAGATGGATTGTAAATTTGCGTATTTTCTGACACAAGTTGTGTTAAATCCCCATCGGATGAATAAATAATTTTCTTTTCGTTTGGTGAGTTTTGAGTGTAGTAAGCGATGTTATCATCTGTCTCACAATACTCATACTCCCCCTGTCTAACATATAACTCTTCAAGATATTGTTTAACCCTATCTCTTTGATAAAAATAAGATTGTAAATCTTCTTCAGTTCTTAATCTTGAACGTCGGTTTTCCTTGTAATGAATATATATTTTTTTTCTTGTTAATGAACCTTCATGTCCATCCCAAAAAACCACAATTTTTTCTAAATGGTACGTATCAAACGCTCTCCTAAGAGTATTAAGGAAATGATAGATTCCCCCAATATGTGTTCCTTTATGAAAGGCGTTCTTGACACCATAGTAACCAATCGTAAGTAAATTATCTCCATCAACAAGTAAAACCGACATTTAAAAATTTTATAGATCTGACTCTTCTGTTACAACTTCCACATCCGCGATGTCTGTAACACTAACACCTAACATCTTACTGATGTAATCACCACACTCTTTTTTGTACTCTTCGAGAGATTTCTTTTCTTCTCCTTCCTCTCGTCCTGCCATAAAACCGTGTGATGTAACCAAGATACGTCCGTCCTCATATCCTAAACCATTGATATGGTTTTTCATAATTGAGATTTTTGTTCTTGTTGCTATTTTAACTTTTCTCTTATCTTTTGTGATTGAGATTTTTGTTGTTCCCGCTCCTTTTTGATTACCAAATAAGAATACGATACTTGAGTTTAACCAAATTGCTTCTCCACCTTTTGCTTTAATCTTCGGTTGCCCAAAAGGATTATCAGGTAATTCTACCCAAGGTTGGTTTACAATGATTAACGTATTCGTATGAGGTTTATCTGTTCTTCTTGAACCTGAAATACGTTGGTTGATTCCCATTCCAATTTTGTCAGCTAATACCGAGGCATTGTGTTGTTTACCACCTTTACCATCGTAAGTCATTTTACATGGAACTGAACCTACCGAATCCCAAAGGATTAATAAATCGTGAGGTAAATCTCCTTTCTCTTGAGCATCTAATAATTCATTAATATACTCTGTGATTTGTTCGATGTACTCGAAATCACTATTGAAAAGATAATCTCCGGCTTTATTGAAACCCATTAATTCTGCGTGGTCCCAACTCCATTTTTGTTCAGTAATTACAAATACAGGAACAATGCCTTTCTTTTGTGCGTCAACCGCAGCTTTAACTAAAGCCGTAGTTTTACCCGTATCACTATGTCCTAATAACATATTGATGTGACCCATTGCGGGTCCAGGAATACCTGTAGCATCTAAAAAGGCATCACCCAAATCAAAGAAACGGTCTGGTTTATATTCCGCCTCTTTAGAGAACTTCTTCTTAATTGCTGAAAAATCTGTTTTTTTTATACCTGCCATAATATTGTTTTAAAAATGGGGTTTCTGACGTTATCTCCACCCCTCCATTAATAATTAGAATGGTAAATCACCATCTACATCTGCTTCGTCTTGTGGGTCAACTGTTGGAGTTGAAGATTTCGGTGAACCGATTGTTTCTTCAGCTGTTGAGTTTGAAACCCATTTGTTACTATTGGTATCCCAACGTGGAACTTCACCTTTAGCAACCATTTCTAAATAATCTTCACCTTTTTTAGAATAAACATCTCCCCATGTTAACTCATCTTCTAACCATGTTTTAGCAACATCGGCGTCAGTATGTAAAGGACTTGCGTCATCGTTCAAAACTGAACTAATAACTGTGTATTCTTTACCTTGTCCTGATTTTGTTAAACTCAATGATAAAATCAAATCACGACCTTTTTGAGAATCGGTAACATCACCTTTATTACGGAAGATTGGGAAGATTTTATCAATAACTCCATCACCTTTGTGATTATGTTTAAATCTCCAAAACTTAACTCCGTCCGCTTCGTGGTCACGGTCGATAACTTTAACGATATAAAATTTACGAGAACGGTAAGTTCTTGCTAATTCTTTATCTGATTCAACTCCTGTTGCCATTAAAGCATTTTTAACTTCATTTAATGGTGAACGTTTTCCTTCTTGTTCTGGGTCATATAACTTAACCCATTTTCCATCCACTTGAACTTCGTGGAAAAAAACCTCTACAAATGGAGAAGAACCATCTTTTGTAGGTAAAATACGAATACGTCTTTCTTCACCTTTAGAACCTTTAGGTAATACGGTAGTGAAATAACGTTTTAATCTGTCTTCTGAAGACATCTTGTTTGAATTGCCACTTGTGGCGTTTTTGTTTTGTTCGTACTGTTTTAGTACTGCATCAAATGTTGACATAAATTTAATTTTAATTAATAAATCATTATAGTATAATATACATAAAAAAACCCAGACTGTGAAATCTGGGTTAAGTTATTTTTAAAGTTTTTTTTACTACCAACCAATCAAATATCTTGGATAAGTACCCATGTTGTCAAATCTTTTGGTTATTGTGTAACCTGATGAAATTATTGATCCAGTCAATGTATCGTCCAAATAGTTACCTTCAATTATAACAGAATATAAACCGTTGGTTGTTGCTCCTGTAATTATTGAATTGACATATGTTAACCCTGTAAAGGCGTTATTTGATGCCGTTCTCGATGTTGATGCGCTTTGTAATGCCATTTCTTTTAATAATTTTTAATTTATTCTAATGTTAATAAATATGTAACTTGATTTAACAATCCTAAAATCTCATCTCTAATATTCAATAAATCAGTATCTTTAGAGTCAAACTCCTCAGTCCATTGAATTAAAGCATCTTTTGATGTTTCTAACATTTCTTTTAAATCTAAATCATTTAAATTCACTATGTTTATTGTCTTATCTTCTTCTTCTAATTTGAATCTACCGTACTTTCCCATAGCAGTTTCAGCAAAAGTGTCGGTTAAATCAATTAAGCCTTCAAAAAGTTTGTCGAACGCGTTGTGTCTTGCGTAACTTTTGGTTTGCCAATGATTAATTTTAGTCTGATTTTGAAGTTCCATTAGGAACTTTATTTTAGAACTTATATTCATCTTCTTCTTCTTGTGGGTTAAATGACTTTTTTATTCCTGAATCATAATTTGTTACGTCATCTTTGGTTAAAACATATTCATTTTTTCCACTTTGTTGCATCTCTTGTTGCTTGTGATTAAAAAATTCTTGTGGTTTTTCATTAAATGGATACGAATCCAATGAACGCATTTCCAATTTTTCAACTGGTGTTTCAGGTTTCATTTGTTGTACCTTAGCCCCTAACTCATCGATTTTAGCCATAACTTGGTCCATTTGAGCAAGTTTAATTTCTAAATCGTTAAGTTTAGTAAATACATCATCCATTTTATTAATAACCGCTGTATTATCTTGTGTGTGATTTTCTAAGTCTTTTTTAATACTTTTAGTCATATCAACTAAATCTGTAATATCTAATTCTTGAGTATCAGATTCAGGTAATGCGTCGGGAGCTCCCGCTACAGGTGCGTCTGCCGCCGGTGCCGCTGATGGGTCAACAGGTGCGTCTGCTGGTGGTGCTGCCGCTGGATCAACAGGAGCATCGGGTGCCGGCGGAGCCGCTGGATCAACAGGGGGAACTCCTTGTTCCATAATCATCGTTTTACCATATCTATTAATAGATTTGTAACGATTCAACTCTTCTTGTAATTTTTGTTCTAACATGGCTTAATCTTGTAATAATTGTCTACCGTCATTGGTAATGTATCTTTTATTTATTCTTTCAACGATTCCGTCTTTTTCTCTGATTGTATAACATTCTCCTGTTACTAAATCACATTCTTCTCTTTCCATACCGTCATTTGACACTTTTTTAACTTGTTTAGGGGTTAAAAATTGGTCAACAGTACTGTTTAGTCTATTGTTTTCCATAATAGTTTTTTATATAAATATCTATAATATCATTAATATCCGGCCTCCATTGTAAAATAAACTACCTCTCCTTCAGATAGTCCCAAATCACGCATTAATTTATATGATAAAGCTATACCAAATCCATCTACATTAGGTCCATTATGTATTGGTCCACTAATGTTACTTTTGTTTATTTCGGTTACACTTTTACCAATTGGTTCGACTATTTTTGTGGAATTATTACTAGGGTTTATAAATGTTGTTTTAGCACTAATAATAAAATTAGAAGATACTCTTAAATCAAATTTAGTGGAGTAGAAATAATTTGTTTTATTTCCTTTTATATCATTCCATAATATATTTTTATGGTTAACATCACCCGAATTTTTAGTTTTAGATGTAACTAATGATAAGATAGCCATTTCAATATTATCATCAGGATTATAGTTTTTACCTCCCATTGAACATGCCACCGCTCTAAAATAAACTTTATTAGGGTCTCCTTTAATTTGATTATTCTTAACTTGGATAATATATTTTTGTCCGTTAAATCCTCCCCAATTTAAACCAAATTCATTAATTCCTGAAGTTGGTAATGGGTCTGATTCACCTTTAGGTTTTTTCTTTACATCTCCAGCATCTATTAAAAACGAACCGTTGTCAGTTTTTAATACATTTTCATTTTTTGTTGCTCCAGTTGTTACTAATGATTGTTCTTTAACCTTAGCCGTCGCTGCCTTTGACATTTTATCAAATAAAACTCTAAAGCTAGAATAAAAAGAATCTTTAGGGTTAGGTAACGATTGATATGGTATCCTAGTACCTTTAAATGTAGTTGTAATATTGCCAGGTCTTACATTGTGTGATACATCCGTAATCCAATATGACCCCCTAAACATAGGGATATTCTTTAGATAAAAATACATGGTAGGTTGTATCATTACATTACCTAACATAGTTACCTCACATGTATATGCTCTTAATCTATATGTGTCAAAAAGTGATACATCCATTTGTGCTACCCCCGCTCCAGATTCTGACCTACCTAAATTTTCAAGAGCTTGCATAGATTCTGAAGTTTCTCTTTGGGATGATTGGTCAAGTGATATACCTTTAAACATTGATTGGTTTTCATCTCCAGCACTAACCTCAAAGGCAACAACTTTATTTGATTTATATAAATCACCCGCGTTATTATTATCTAATACCGTTACAACTAAAGGACTTTGTGCACTTTGAAATAAATTACCACTATCATTTTTAAATTTATTATCTTTATTTTCAACATCGGTCATTTCTAATTGTTTAGAAGTGGGTCCCGTATATTGAATAATAATTTTAGGTGACGATTCTTGGTAATCAACATCTAAAAAAGTTCCAAAAATATTTTGTGCCACTTTTTTAGAAGCTACAGTTTTTGATTTTGTAGAAAAATTTGTACCGTAAAAATTAACATATGCCGGTAGTGCTCTCATATCAAAACCTGTTCCTTGTATTAACATTGATATAACACTATATAAATTAGCCTTATCGTTTTTAGGATCTTCTAATGATATTAATTTTTCTAAACTTAAATAAGCTACATCTCCAATATCTTTATTTGCTTTATCTAAAAATAAAAACTCTTCCATTAGTAGTCGTGACCCTAATGAATTACCTGCCACCCATTTATCATTAAAAATTTTAAAATAATTGTACTCCTCAAGTTTTAAAGTTAAATCGTTATAACCACTATATATACTTAATTGGTTAGTATCGTTTTTAGCTGATTCTAATGTTGTTAATTTTTTTGTTAATTGTTCTAAATAAATTCCTAATCTATTGGTAGATTTGTCTAATATTGTTTTTATATAACTTCGGAATCCACTTTTATCTAATAATTTATTATCTTTATATACACCAGCAAATATTTGAATTAGTGGTCTAAACATTAATATATTTTCTTCACTTAATTCAACATTGTTAATTTCAAAGAATTTTTTATAATATCCATCAATATCTTCACTAACATATAAATCAATCATATTTTTAGTTTCTCCATAACCTAATATGTATTGTGACTCTTCATATGGTTTATACTTAAAGGTGTTTATATTATCAATATTAGTAAACCCATACCAAACATTTGGATTAATTTCCTTTGTATTACCTAATGTTATTTTAATTTGGTTATCAGAACTTAAAATCTTTCGTGAAATTTCTTCTAATTTAAATAATTGATTTTTCTTAAGTGTGTTAATAAGTGAATTAGGGTCTGTTGGGTCAATTAATGTAATTGGTGATGTAACAATTTCCTTTAATAAATCTTGGAACTTATCATAACTTACTTTATGTGGTCCCGATGTTTCTCCAGTGTACGGTTGGAATTTGTAATATGGTGTTTCAATATTAATTTTTTCAGTTGAGAAATCTAAAAAACAATCTTCAAACTCATTTAAAATTGATGAACTAAATGTACCTATTAAATCAACAATTTTTCTATAATCATTATCAATTCTATATAGATTATCGTTAGATTTAGTTGTACCACTTATATATGTTCTATTGTATTGGTTATAACTTGGGAATGTTTTACCACTAAAGGTGGTGGTTAATATTTCATCTTCCCATATTATTCTATATGCGGCTTGTTCTTTTCCATTATAACCTAAATTAAGAACATTTGGATTTATTAAATTGGTAACCGAGTTGTCACCCACCGATGGTAATAACGTGTAGAAATTATCACCAGTGTTATATAATGAGTTTTTAACAAAATTGGTTGTATATGTTATATTATCACCTATTGATTTTTGAACTACATTTATTTCTCCTATAAAAACCCTTCCGTTAAAATCCGTACTACCTGAAGTAATATTATAATGTGAATAACCATTAACAATTTGATGGAATATAGCATCATAAAAGGGGTGTAATCCTACCGTATTTTTATTCGAATATGTTACTGTTTTATTTGGAATAATAAATTGATCTGTAGTATTGTTGTCAAAAAATGTACTTCCACTAATTGGTTCAGTTATATTATTATTTGTAAACCCACTTAAAATATCATATCCTTCAATTAAATATGTTTTATATCGATGATATATTGACCCCCATTTAAGTATTAAATGATAAGGAATACAATGAGACGCATTAACTTCTCTAAACAAAGAAAACATTTTTGCTTTATTTGGTTTTGTTAATAGATTACCTGAAGGTCCAAAATATGAACTTACTTTATCTTCCAAATCTAAAAATGGTAACGAATTTAATAAAAGATAAGCCGAACCAACATATTTTCCATATGAATTTTGTTTATTAAAATCGTTATATAATTGTTTATGAAAATATGGTGTGTTTAGAATATTTGAACTTCCGTATTGTGATATTTGTAAATTTTGTTTAAATAAATTTTGTTCATATCTATCTTTAACCCATGTTAAATTTTTAGGTGAACTAACTAACCCTTCGGTAGTATGTACATATAAAATATTTTTAATATTTAAATCATCATAGTTAAAATCTTGTTTATTTAAATAATTTAAATATGTTGTTGAATTAAATGGATAAATTGATTTTCTATATTCTTCTGAAGTATAATTTTTTAAAGTGCTATTTAATTTTTTAAAAGAATCGTCTTTATTTGGTTTGATAAATTCTCCATTTTGTTCCATTTTAAATGAAACTTCTTCTAAATTTTTTATATAGTTTGTTGTTGGTAATTTATCTTGAAAATATGGGTATCTTTCAAATGGTGAATATGATAAAACATATTCATCTAATGTTTGTATATTATTAATTGTTCTTAATATATCTTTAATTTCATAATCTTCGTCAAATAATTTTTTTATATTGTCAAACTCATTATCCGCCAATTCTTGTATTGTTGAACTTTGGTTGTCTCCAGTAAAACTATCTAATAAAGTTGTATACCTTGCTCTTTCATAAATCTCATATACAATACTTGAAATTGACTTATCATTATATGGTATATTATTATAAACTTCAAATAATGTTGATATATTTTTTATATCTACATTTGGAGTATTAGCGGCAAATACATAATTTATTGTTCCAACCCCACCTTCTTTTTCTGCTAATGGGTCAATTCTTTTACTTGCCGTTCCATGATAATTTTCAACAAAATCAACTTCCGGCCATAATAAAGGGTCATTAGAATTTAATTGAGAGACTAAATCAGGGTCACCAGGATATGCTACAGTTTTTTGTTTATCAGAATTTATTTTTCTAATTTCAGGCCATGGATAAACTGAATCATCTATTGATTCATCACTATATTTATTTACAATATCTTTTCTTTTAACCGCAACCTCATATGCTTTTGAATGAACATCTTTTAAAAGTTTAATATAAACATCAGCATTAGCCATTATAACTCCAAATATATTTCTAATTGTTGGTTCAAACCCAATACCTTTTGATGGGTCTTTTATAATTTTATTCATTTCCTTTTCAACAAAATCTTGTAATTTCTTTTTTTCTCCTAAAAAAGAATTTTTTATTTTGTTAATTTGGTTTTTTAAAATGTCTATTTTTATTACATATTTAGAATCTATTTTATCAAAATAAAATTTAATTTCTCTTACATTATCAATAAAATTAATTGTTTCTTTTTTAAAATCGGTACCAGATTGGTTTATTTTAACATTTGAAAAATTTATTGCTTTATTTAATAAATTTTTATAATTTGTATTGACAGATTCTAGTGAATTATTATTAGTTGATCCAGTTACATTTGTTAATTCATTTTTTTCGGTGGAGGATAAAAAATATAATTTACTTTCTTCTCTTGTTACAAAATCTTTACTTAAATGTTTTTGTCCCCACACATCTACTTGTTTAGAATACTCCTCAATTAATTTTTCAAATTCTTTAACTCCGTCAAAAATATGAAAATCGACTTTTTGGTCTAATATTTCTCTTTCAAGTATTTTATCTAATGTTTTAGCAACACTAATAACTTCTCTTAAGGTTTTTGGGTTGTTTAAAAAACTTTTAGGTAAAAGTCCTTTTGATACATAATCACTATAAACTGATTTTAGTAACATATATCCCTTACTTGATTTTGATATTTTTTTATCGTATTGACCTGTACCTGTGTTAAATTTTGGTTTTTCACTATCCGATTCAATAGCGAACATGTAAGGTGCGTTTAATATACCTGTTAATGGTATATCATTTAAGAACGCATATGTGGAACCAACAAAAGTTGTTGATATTTCAAAATTACCATTAGAACCATTGTATTTTGAATTAAATTTAGTTAAATGTAATCTATATCTAATTGCTTTACCATAATATCCTTTTACCGTTAGATAAAATATCGGCCACGGTAAGTGAAAGAAAGCTCTATATGGTGAGTTAGGGGGTGAATCAAATAATGTTTTACCCCTAACATCAACAAAATTAATATTAACTTGTGGAATAAAATTAGAACCTTTGACATTGATAATAATACTTTCAATACCAAAAGTTTGTGCCGATGTATCAGATGTATTATTAGTTAATATAGTTTGTTTACCTTTATCATCTGTTACAGTTTGATTTGTTTCACTAAATGAATTTGTCCAACTATTATCTAAATCTCCTCCGTTAGCATTTCTCAACATATTAAATGTTCCTTTTGCTACAGATTGTAAATTACCTTGTCCTGAATTATTACCTGAAACCGCTAAAACCGTTCTTGGGATTAAATCTGCTTCCAAATTGGCATACATAACTAAATTTTCTGATGGTACATTTCTCATCGCAACATTAGTTCCATCAACCACGCTATTTGGGTCAATAAGAATTACGTTGTTTTGGTCAACTTTAACCAGTATGTTTTCAGTCTTATTTAAGTTATTGTTCGCCATAATATAATTTATACAATTCTACACCACTTTTATAATCTTGTAAAGAGTCCAATAAAGGAAATGGTATTCTAATGTAAAAATTATCAGGTATTAAAAATTCAATTCCACCCGCTAATGGATTTGCTTGAAGAATTAACCAACTAAAAGTAGGTGAACCATAATACTCTTGTGATATTTTATCTAACCTATCTCTACCCTTTTTATATTGAATATACTTGTCTGATGGTTTTATTGGCATTTCTATACCTGGTACAATTTGAAATTTACCATTGTTATCAAAAAACTGATACCTATCGTAATATTGTCTACTCATTTGCCGCTGCGTTTGGTTTATAGAAATTTAGTTTATTACCTGTTGGTGGTATTTTTTTCGCAACCATTATTTTGTTTAATATAGGTTTTTTTCCATCTGGGTCAGTTACATCTATTTCAACTGGTTTACCGGCAGGATATGAAAACTTTTTTTCATTTTTTCTTGTTGGGATAGGTTTAATATTATCGTAATTCACTGTCATACCTGTTTTTGGTAAAACTCTTTGTAATCTTATACTTACTTTTTCTAATAATGTTAAACTTCCATCTCCAACACCCACAGTTGAGACATCATTTTTATTATATGCGTCTCTAATATCTTGTAAATTATCTTTAACTAAATAAGGTAATATTTGTTGTGAATTTTCTATCGGTAAACCTCCAATTGTATTAAAATCTAAAGATGTGTTAAAATTACTATTCAATGTTGTATAAACTGAATTAGCGTATGTTATTACTTGTTCGTATTGACTATAAAAATCGGTTTGATTAAACCCTGTTAGTAAAATATCGTAATATGTTGATCCTGAAATTTGACAATCGGTACCAAATTTAACCATATAGTTAGCAAAATCAATAACTTTAATTACTTCATTTCTAGAATTAAATAAATCTTTCAATGAGTTTAAATTATTAATATTATCTACTTTATCGTGTATTAATTTTTTAACAATTTGTTTTAAAATATTTTCAGATTCGGTAACTAATTCTTCATTTTTAGTATCAAATATTTTGAAAATTTCAACATTTAAATTTCTATTATCGATTTCAGAATCTAAAACAGATTTAAGTTTACTTACATAATATGATAAATTTTTATTTGAATCCATGATACCAAATAAACTCATATTAGTTGTAGATGATGGTGTATTATTAACATCAAACTTGTTAATTGGTCTATAATTTGGTGAAAATAATAATCCCGCTATTATATCTCCGTATTTGGATAATACATCACTATACGCTCCTTTATACATTTTAACATAGTTGTCAACAATATTATATATGTCCTTAATTAATTGAGTGTAATCTAAATTATCTTTAACAGGATTACCAATAGTAACTCCTTGATAAATTTGATTATCAGGATTAAACGAATCTGTAATTAATTGATATTCAGGTTTTTTAGAAAGTTGTTCTAAAAATTCTTTGGTAAAATCTGAAGTCTTTTTACCCGCAATAGTTGTTGCAGTAGATTCAGACCTTTCATCATACATTTCAGTATTGGCAAAGAAATTAGATGATAACGCATTTTGTAATTTTTCAACCGGTTTTTCTAAACCTTGACCACCGATAAAACTAACCTGTAATTGAACAGTTGCAACCATTGGTTGATATCCAATTCCTTCTGGATTCATATCCCAAGGTCCATCTTCATATGAAATGCTAATATCTCTAATAATAATTTTAGAATGGTAAAAGTCACCAATTCTAATTACACAAATTGGGGGTGGTCCGAATGATGTATTTCTTGAATTTAAATCCGCATTATCGGCCAATCCTTTAATTGGTATTGTATCTCCAGGTCTTAAACATTGTAACAAAAATGTTAATCTACTGTTTAATCCTTCTGGAGTTGTTGAATGAAAACCTGGATGAAAATATTTTAATTTTTCTTTTAATGATTTAAATGTAACCGGCGAATTATCCTCTAGTTGTTTAAAATAAAAACATTCTGATAATGTTTTCATAATAATTCTCTTCATTACATCTATTGGTGGTTTTTTATTATAAGTTGTAATTGGGGTATCCGGACTTACAGTTATTTTTGGAATTGTACTTGACCCTCCTGTTTTTGTTGGTTTTGGTTGTTCTTCTTTTTTGGTAACTTTAATATTAACTGAAGCTTGTCTACAATAAAACGCAATTGGTGCGGTATTTTTTAAACCGTATTTTGTATATATTGGTGTGTGACAATTTATATTATCTTGACTACCTGGTGCGGGATTAGCTGTACTTAATGGTGTATTTTCACCTTTCGTTATATAACTAACTTTTAAAACACCTTCAGTTTTCCAACCAAAATCTTGAAATTTATATTCTTTATATGTATCTTTTGTGGTTAAACCAGATTTAAAATATTTTTTTAAATCATTATCTTCAAACCATTGAATTTTTGGTTTTTTGTCATTCTTAATGTTTTCAAATATATCATTAACAATTGAATATGCTCTTCTAACCCCTAAATAAAAATTGTACGTATCATCAGCAACTTCCGATGTTGAAGTAAAAATAGTTACATTTACTTCTTGTATTGTATTACCACTTAAAGCTTTTTTTATTTCTTGACATTGATTATAAAAATCATTTGAATTTTTATCTAAACTTGTAAATGCTTCATTAATTTTAGTTACTTGTAAAGTGATTGTTTGTCCACTTGTTGCTGAAGGTAAAGTACTTTCAGTGTTAAAAATTGTTTTTCTATCTTTTTTAGCTTCTTGTGTTCCGTCTACTGCTAATTTTTGTAAATCTGATAATAATTCAGTTGAGTATTGATTTTTTAAACCAAAGTATTCATTTTCAGTTGCCGTGTATAATTCATTAGTTCTACCTTTACTTGAACCAACAGTTGGCCTATCATTCATGAAAAATAATTGACCGTTAAAATCAGGAACAGTGACTGGTTTTGGTACTTCAGGTGATGAGTTTGGTTTGTTTATTGTAACGTCTGTAGATGTGTATTTGTATTGTTGTATAACATCTTTTGGTGTTCCGGCATTTAAATAAGCTCGAATATTTGATACATCATTAGTATCTAATGTTGTGTATGTTTGTATTAAAGAATAAAAATCTAAATCTTGACAACCCGCAAAAAACGCATTGATGTAATTATCAGATTCTTCATCTGATTTATCTTTAAAATATTCTCTTGTCAATAAATTTAAAATACTTGGGTGGTCAACTACAACTTTAAATGATACTTGACCTGATCTTGAAGCATTTTGATATGTATAAATTGGTTCGGGTCTACCTAAAAAAGAATTTTCTTCCCATCTTGCCTGATTTTGTTCTGATACTTTTAAGTCATATGGTGGGAACCACATAACACGACCTCCGTTTGGACCTTTTTCACAAACAGGTAAATCTGAAACTCTAAATCCATCTTTATTAGATGTCTTCCATGCTAAATTCTCAATTGAGAACATATATTTTTTTGCGTAAAACCCACCACCATATTGGTATCCGTTAGTAATGTTGCTTGAATTTTCAAAAGATTTTTTACCATTTGACATTGGAGCGATACTTGTATTCCAAACTCTACCTCTACCACCTAAAACACTACCATCATATTTTCTAATGGTGTCAGTTTTTTTCATAGTATCACTTAAATGTAAATACGGTCTATCTTTTGTCCAAACTCTACAATACTCCATACCACTTTCTTGACCAAATTTATCGGTGTATTTGATGGCCGAACCTCTTGATATTTTAACATCACCTTCTTGGAAAACTCTACTAGTTTGGTCAATTACATTTGCCACATGTGAACGAGAAATTCCACCATCTGAAGGTAATGAATTTAATAACGTCTGTGTATTACCTAAAATCGAGTCTCTTCTATATTCAAATTTGGTTGATAACTTACTTTCAAAATCACTACTATTATCACTATAGGACTTATTGTTAGCCCCTAATACATTTTTTGAGTGTTTACTATACCAAGTTAAATTACCTCCTATAGAACCACCTTCTGATATGTTTTTACTTTTATGAAATAGTTCAGCGGAACCACTATCAAACATTAAACTTGTATAATAGTTTCCTCTAACCGTTCTATCCCAAAAATCACTCATTGAGTATTTTACATCGTAGTATCTATCATCACCAATATATGTATTGCCAGGGATTTGTATTGGACTTTTTATTTGTAATTTATTTTGTAAAAAATTATTAACCGTAGATAACGCTGTATAGTTTGGTGAATATCTTGAATAACTTAATAAATCAAATAATCTATTTTTTTGTCCTTGTCCCATATATTCAATAAGAATATCTGATGGTCTTGGACTAATTTTTGGTTTTCCTTGTATACCCACCATAGAGGCTAAAACACCTGTGGCGTCATTAAGTAATGTACCTAATTGTAATGGGTTTTGAGAATTATAATTTAAGGGGTTTTGTGGATTACTTAAATAATCACCCGGTATAATACTCGTTGGGAAGTTATCCGCCCCCTCAACTGCCGTTAAAAAATCAACAGGTACCCCTGATGGGTTAGCGGGATTTATAGTAATTGAATAGTTAGATTCAACTAAAGGTTCTCTTCCTGTTATTATATTTAAAGCCGCCGCCGAATTACCATTTAAAGCATCTAAAATTCTTACTCTACCTAATGTTGTTTTTTCAACATTTTGAGCAATTCTTGAATATACAGGACCTTGTGTATTATTTCTAATGTTATAAGCTGCAAATTTGAATAATTCAGATTCGGTATCATAACTTTTGGTATTCATAATACCAAATAAATTATAGTCTCCGGTTGTAAAATATGGATATAAACTTAAATTTGCTCTTCTTGGTAAAGTATCAATATTCTCTTCAATAAAAAACGATTCTGGTTTATAAAGATTTATAGTTTGTATACTTTTTAAATCTGATGTTCTATTTGTATCAACGTTACCTAAACTAATATTAGGTATATCACTCAAATTTTGTTCACGATATGAAGTATCACTAAATGTTTGGGGTCCGTTTGGTTGTTGCAAAGTTCTTCCTAATATCTTATCTCTAAAACTTTTGGTGGAATTAAAATCTAAAAAACTTGGCATTATTGTATTTTAATATAAATAGATATAATCTAATTTTTATGAGCAACTTGTGGTGTTGTTAAGTCATTTTTTGACTTTGATGTCCAACTTTCTAATAGACTATTGTCTCTTGAAATGGCCTTTTGTAATCCGTCTTCTACTGGATTTGTTGGGTTAAATGTATGTACATGTTCAACTTTTTGATTTGTTGGTTGTGTTGTTGATTCATTACCTGTTATTTTATTCCACATTTCTTTACCCTTTTTTTCAAGATAATCAATTGGGTGTGCAACTATTTCACCAGCTCTAACACCAGCCTTTTCAGCATCTTTAGAGGTTGTTGATGATTTTTCTTTTGAAAATTTTTCAATCGCATTTTTCATATCATCAGCAAACCCGGCTGTTGCCCCTTTTGCCAAACCAGTGGCAAATCTAGCACCTTGTATTTTATAGTATGTGGCAATCACATCGATACCTCTAGCCATTTGTTCGGTATATGTTAATTGAGACATTGCTAATTCTTTTGTATCTATCTTTTGATTTTCTTTTTGATATTTTGCTAAAGCTTCCGCTTGTGTTTTAGTCATTGAATCTAAAGATACTTCGGTTTGTTTTCCAAATTCATCTTGTAATGATTTAGGAACTACAATTTTCATTTCCCCACCTTCCATACGGGACATGTTAATTAAAAACTCTTTATCTTTTTCATCCATTCCACTTGTTACACTATTAGACATTAAAGCATTTGTTGCGGACATTCTTTCCGCACCCGCAATTGCTGAATTTGTTAATTCTTTATAATCAACACCTAAAGCCTTAGCCATTTCTTGTGCCTTTCTAAGGTTTAATCCTGTAATTTCAAATCTACCTTGTTCTTGGTTATATGTTGCTAACCCTTCTGTGGCACCAATTAAAGCATCTTGTAATCCTTCAACGTTATTTGTTGCCATATACATAAGCTTAATTGGGTCATTAAAATCTCCCATAGCACCACCTAAAACTTGTAAACTTGCTGATAAATCAACGGCCTTTTCAGGTGTAAACACATTATCAGCCAATTTGAATACCTCACCCATACTCATTTTAAATTCAACCGCCCTTTGTGACATTCTTTCTAATCCTTGTACTCCATTTTGAAACCCGTAACTATTTAAATTTCCAATACTTTTTGTCATTTCGTCGGTCACTTTTCTAGCATTTAATCCCAAACCGACAGTTCTTAAAGAAGCGTCACCTAAAGCTTTAATTGTTTTATCAACCCCCATACCGACATTTTCATATTGTGACATAATATCACCCATTTGTCCCATGGTTTTTCCTAATATCATTGAAACAGGTTCCGCCGATTCCATAATATTTTGATTTATTAAAGCAAACTTACCAGAATTAGCAGACATGGTTGTATAAAAATCACCAATTTCTGATAATGTAATACCATATCTTGCACCTTCTTTAGACGCTTCAATCATATCATCTCTTAAACCTTGTGATAGTTGACCACTAATACCTACTTTAGAATTAATATCGGTAAATAAACTTGATTGTTGTTTTAATTGGTCCATAACTTCGTTATATGAAAGTTTAACAAAATCAACAACTCCACCAATAACATCAATACCGTTTCTTTTAACAATATCGAGCATTTTAGTAGTATAATCAGTACCCTTTCCTGAACCTAATTGAGAATTTACTACATCTTCAGCAACACCCGTAACACCTTTAATTGCTTTATTGGCAAAAGATGCTACACCTTCAATTACTGACATTATACCACCACTTTTTTTAATAGCTCCCGCCAACTCATCACCACCTTCAGAATTGGTAGTTGTTGTTGAACTACCTCCACTACCAGTGAAATTACTTTTACCAGATGTATATTTGTTTACAAATTTAATGGATTCGTCACTAGTTAATGTATATTTTCCGTCTCTCGCTTCACCGACTTTAGCAATTCTATAAGCTTCAGCATCGGCCTGTGCGTTTCCCGTTTTTCCTAAATAATCATTAATATTAACTGACATGTTTATAAATAGACTAATTAGTTATTTTCTGATATTTTTTCCACTAGGAAATTAACATAATATCTCCTTTCATATATGGGCATAATTAAAATGTCATTATATGAAAAACCTCTTGTAACTAAAAATAAAATCTCATCTAATAGATTTTTTCTATAATCCGTAGAAAGGGCGAAAAAACTCAACCCCAAATCCAATTTCAATTTGGACACTATCTCCTGATGGGGTGGTTACTGTTTGGGTTAAATCTAAACCCGGTTTATTTTCCGAAACGTATTTTCTAAAATCTTGTGAATCCTTAATTGGTAAACTTTCAATGAATTGTCGAATAGCCATCTGTTCTTTATTACCACCCACAGATTTAATCATAAATTCAAGTTGTTTTGTAACTACAGGAGCAATACCAATACCATTCCAACTTTTTTTAATCTCATCAATTTCCTTTTCTTGTTTAAGGGATAGAAATTGAAAGGTTATATTTGCTTTACTTTTTTCCATATAAAATGGATATTCACCATTAACATCTTCTACCAATGTAAAATCCTTAACTTTTAATTCACTTAAATCAATTTCAACAGAAAAACTAGTGTTAGTTTTAGGGTCGGTTGCGGTTAAGGTATAATCAGAACCAAACGCCGTATTTCTTAAAAATATTAAAATTGCTTGTCTATCCTCTTCTACAATTTCATCAATAGATAAATCTTTATCTACAATTTTTCTTTTTAATAATTCATCAATTACTTTACCTGTAGATATCAAATTTTGAGATGATAGTATATTTTCATCTGCCGCAGTTAAATAAGAAACTCTTACTGATTTCTTTTTATTTTTGTAATATATTCCTTTGGTTGGTAATTCTACCACATCATAGGCAATTGTTGGGTCAATTCTATAGTCTTCCATAATATAAGTTTATACTATAACTATGATAAAGTAAAGTTTTTAATAAAAAAACCGATACTCCATTTCTGAAATATCGGTTTATATTATGAAAAAATATAATATTAGTAAACCAAGATACATCTATCCATTCTCAATGTACATTGAATAGTAGATAAATCATCTCTTGAATAATCTAAATTTTGGAAATCCAAATCTGATAAGAAAGTACCTTGTAAAATCCATTTTTCAACCACAACTCCTGTTGGGTCAAGCATTTCAAGTTCAATGTCTTTTTTGTATCCTGCGGCATATCCCATACGACCTGTTACAGACTCAGCATGTAAACGGAACCATTCCATTAAGGCTTGTGCCGCTGAAGGTCCAATTGGGTCTCTGAAGGTTACTTGCATAGTTTCCCACTCAAATCTACCAGCCACATAAGTTGATGTATTTAAAAACGGAATTGGAGTAACGTTAATTTTAGCTTTAGGTCTTGCTGCCGATTGTACGTACCATTCGTTGATACCCAAAGATGATGGGAATCTTAGTATAAATCGGTTGACTCTTTTCGGTTCGTAAGGAACCGGCATTTTCATTAATAAATCTGCCATGTTGTATTAGTTAAGTTTTTTTAGTATTATTTACTTTCTTATAAATATGTCAGTATTAGAAAATAATTTTTTTTTAAAATATTATATGAAAAAGTTGATTTTGTCAAAAATTTTCCGTAGTTTTTTACAGTCACCCAGTATAACCAGTTCCAGTAATCTACTAAATAATAATATATAATATAAATACTTTAATAACTAGTTCTAGTATAAACTAGTATACTGGGAGTTATGTATATTTTATATTTTTAATATGTGCTCCACGTGGAACGTTCCACAAAAAAAGGGTACCATTTCTGATACCCTCTTCTCTATTTTATATCTCCTTTTAGATTAGATATTGTCAAATGAAGCTCCTGTTGGAGTGATTACGAACTCTAAATCAATGAATTCCAAAGAACGAGTTGGTTTCACGTAGATTTTACCTCTAAGTGTGTTTGCGTCGATATCTTCAGGTGCACTTGATACAGTTACACGGAAATCGTACAAACCTCTTTCTTTCTTAATTGCTTCTAAAATTGGGTTTACCAATCTTAAGAACTCTTGTCTTACTTGTTCGTCGTTTTGTTCAAATAATAATCTAACAGCAACCGCTGAAATTAATTTTCTTGCTCTTAATAATAATCTTCTTACGTTGATTCTATCTAAAGCAGATTCTCTAACTTGTAAGGTTTTATTACCCCAAATGATGGTTCCTGTATCAGAGAAAGTGGCAATTGGGTTAATTCTGTTTTTATAAAGTGTATCTCTTTCGTCTAAAGTTAATTTCTTTTGAGCTTTAATAGCGTTTACCAAACCTCTTGAATAACCCGCAACTGCGAACCAAGGATAAGATACATTGTCAGTTAAGGCAATATTTCTACAAACCTCACCTGTTGGTGGGATGTATAATTGAGTTGCGTTATCTGTATCTCTTACTTGAATCCAAGGCCAATAAACTGCTGAATAGTTAGAATCTATTGAAACATCATCTAAATCACCAACAATTGAAGCCATATCAGTTTCATTTGGTGAACCAATAATGTAGATTGAGTCTGCTCTATCATTTTCAATCATGTCGATTGCTTGTGTAGTTAATGAACTATGTTCAAAGAAATTTATACCCGGTGTTGCGAATACGTTAATATTCACCGCTTCAGGGTTTTGGTATGTGTTAATACCGTCTAAATAAGCATAGTAATCTGAATTAGCCACTGTTGGACTAAATACACCACCGTTATTTGTGTTACCAGAAATATAAGTGTGAGTACCAAAAATGTATTGATCTGTATTTGTTCTAACATTTCTATAAACATCCCAACCATCAAATCCACCAAATACAGCAAATGTAAATTTACGATAACTAATATTTGTTAGTTTATTGTTAGTTGGGTCACTTTGTCCTTCTAAATCGTAACCTGTTGTAATATAAGTTGTACCTGTAATTGTTGATGCGTTTGTTGATAAATGGAATCCTTTTGTTGTTCCTGCGGCAGATTTTCCTTTAAATTTCAATAAGTCATCATCATATGTGAATGCGTTTTGACTAGATAAACCTAAAGATACTTTCTTAATTTTATCACCACTTGATAAAACTGGTGTACCGTCCGCTTTGTAATACATTACTTCACCCGCGTCAAAATAGTTAGTTTTATATGTAACCGCACCTAATTTACTATCACTTCCAAATGAATGTTTACTTGTAAATCCTTTAAAACCGGCTGGAAATGCGTCTGTTGGAGCATTTTCTGCCATGGTTAACATAATGTATTTCGAATTTAAAGTATATTCACCATCTGCTGTACCTACTTTTCTAGCCACATAACCTGCCACATCTGGATTCATAGAACATCTTGAAAATTTTTCTAAAACAACGACATTATCATCAGTATCGTAATAATCACGAACTAACATATCAAATTCACCTGAATCTAAATTTACATTTTGAATTGTAATTTTAACTTCTTTATTTGCTGACTCACCATCTGAAATTGTAATTACACTAAATAAATTATCAACTTTTCCACCTCTTACTTCTGAAACAACAATTGGAGAAATTGGAGTATCGTATTCAGTTAAGAAATCATCAGCAACATCATCATATATAAATGTTGTTTGTAAACCTCTAATTTTACCTTGTTCAAACGCATTTTTTAACCAATTAGGATATACTTCATGTACATAAATTGGATGGTCAGTATATGATTGGTCAAAGTTATCAACACCTAATACTTTAGTAATATAATGTGATGAAGTTGTATCTAATGAAACGTTAAATGATTTAACTCCACTTGTTACACCCGTAACTTCGATTGTAAAGTCGGCTAATGGATTATATTCAAGGTCAGATGTATTACCTAATTTAATTTTAGTGTTATTTGTAACTTCTAAATTTAAATTTTGTTGTACATATCTACCTCTTGATCTTAATGAAGCAATAACTACGTTATCGTATTCATCATCTAAAGAAGCATTTATATCAAAATATTCACCATCAAATGAAGTACCACCTGTCCATGTAAATAAATAACTTCTAATTGATGTGATAGTTGTCTCATCACCTGGAGTTGTTTCTACAAAACATGTGTTATACCATTCTTGTCTATTTTCATTCTCACTATATATCTTACCTGTTAAAGGTGAAACTTGTTGTTTTGATCCGTTTAAAAATGGATAGTTTGAACCTGCCGGCATAAAACCAATAGTAAAGAATTTACCATTATCCGATGAGGTAAGACCACTAAAATTCTTTTTAATATAATCAGGAATTGATGTACCATCAACTGCTGTAACACCTGATAAAGACTTGTAAACATAAGATGAAGAAGGACTATTCGGGTTCCACGCAAAGTTACCTGCTGTGTTACCTGTATATGTACCGGCTAAATATTCTTCTAAATATGGTACCGTGATACCTCCTTCAGTTACAATACCGAAAGATTTCACTGGTTTATATCCACTCTTTCCTAATACTCTTGTTACGAATAATTGGTTAGATTCTTGAAGATAAGATTTAGCTACATATCCTAATTCATATTTTGGATTTCCGTTTCCGTCTTTTTCAGGGGATGTAGAACCAAAAGATGTTCTAAAATTGTCAAAACTTGTGATTAAAATTGGTTCAAAAGCTGGACCTTTAAGGGTCTCACCTACTAAACCTAATGTTGTAACACCGACACTTTGTGCCACAAATGTTAAATCGACCTCTGATGTATAAACACCTGGAGAGACGAAAACTCTGTTATTACTTGCCATTGATTGTTGTTTGGTTAAATTAATTTATTACTTATCTTATAAATATCTTTGTTTTTATCAAAGATTTCCCAACTTTTTTTAAAAAGATAGTTATTTATCTTTTAATATCTTTTTTATGGAAAACAATCAAAAAAACGTCAAAATAAGTGAGAAACATCACGAAATGTTAAAAAATTATTGTGATAAAAATGGATTAAAAATTTATAAAGTGTTAGAAAAACACATAGAAGAACTTTGTAAACCTAAAAAGAAGGACATTTACGGTGATGACTAATAAACGTATGTAACACCTATTGTTGACCCCACACTTGGGGTACCTAAAAGTGTAATGTCATTAGTACCGGTAATTTCAAATGAATCGCCTTCAGTTTGTACCATACCGTTAACATCTAATGTTACAATACTTTTAATATCATAGTCCAAGAAAAAATTAATCGATGTAGAATATGTAAAAATTTCAGTTTTTACTTTTAATAACTTACCAAAATTATCTAATATAATACTATTTTTACCTTTATAATAAATTATAGTTATTAAACTAAAATCAGGAACGGGTTCCGCTAAAGTAATTCTTGACGTGTAAGCAACATGATAATAATGAACATCTCTAGTTTGGATAATACCATTTATGGCAACAGTAAATAAAGTACCTATTGGTTCGTTAACTGTAAAAACAGTCTGACCCCCAAAAGCACTTTGATTACTTGTGACAATATTAACTGTCTTACTTATGAATTTTTTTGATACTGTGTTTTGGTTTACAATTTCGAACATGGTAAATAATCTATTAATTGCGGGTTTAACTTCAAACTCCTCACTATCTATTAAATATCCTAACATAGTGAACTGATAGTTTTGAATATAAAATCTACGTCCATCGATTGTGTCAATTGGACTATTATCTTCAATCTTATCCAATACGATTGGAATATAATGACCTTTTATTGTTGTGTAATCTTGTCTTGAAGCAAAATGCTTTAAAACTATTTTATTAAACTTATTTAAATCTCTAAATTTACCACACACAATTGTAACATCAAAAGTTACATCCACGGGAATTGGTTGTGGTATTGTATATATGTCAGCCCCCATTGTGGTACCATTCCAATTTGGAACGGCAGCATAATAAATCTGATATCTATCGGGAATTGTTCTTTGAACTGACGGGTTTGTTCCAAATTGTACGTCGGGTCTTCTTATTGTGGCTATGAAAGGTAATTTCATATTATTGTCCTCATCACTAAAAGACCAGTTTTGTGTAAACTCCCCCCACCTTTGAATTGTTAGTATCTTATCAATAATTGGAATTTGTTTACCATCAGAAACGACCTTAAATGTATTAGAAACATAGTCCAACATTCCTTTATCTAAATCGTCGTGTAATATACTATCAGGAAGATAAGTGTCAGATTTAGTAATTCTATCTAACAATTCTTGTCTTCTTGCGACACCATCCGCCTGTTTGTAAATCTGAATATCAGTTTTTCTTTTTTTAGGTATTCCCATATTAAACTCCTCTAAATGTATTGTCTTGTGCTGGTGAGCATGTTATATTTCTATAATATGGCTTATAACCAAACATGTTATGTTTATTATCTGAAACTACTTTACCATCATTTGTAACGGTATAAAATCTAGTTCTTGTTTCAGACTCTGGATAACCAATAAAATCACCGTACCTAATATCAATGTTTAACTCTTCCAAATGCCTCATATAAACTGAAATAATCATATTACCCGGTTCGTTGTACCTTAAAATACCATTTTTATATGTATTATTTTTTGACTCTTCAATTTTAACCAAACCATTAAATTCCACCGGTGGGAAATACTTTATTTCATCCGTACCCACTTCAGCATAAACATCGTCAATTTCCGTTTTAGCCCTATCCACTCTATAAAGTACCAACTTCATGTTTAAATCACCATGTAGATATTCCTTACCCATTTGAATATGTAAGTCAAAATCGTCTTGTCCAAAGAATTTTGACACTCTAGTGATTGGTAGTTTGTTATCCATATCCTAATAAATAGTTTAATCTTCCATTCTATTTAGTTATATTATATATAATAGATGGAAAATAAAATACCTGAAATAGAAGCAAGAGAAGTTTTATCAACATATGAGGGGTCAAATAACGTTTTATTAGATTATAAACGTAAATTTTTGGAATTGAAAAATTTTAAATTAACTCGTCCACAATCTGAATATGTTATAAAATACAAAGACACTACCCCAAAAGTTGCTCGTAAACATATTGGTATAGTTTCTACATTTGGAGAAAAAATTCAAGAGGAAAGATTATTAACATTACCTCCTGAAAAAATATGGTGTGAAAAATTATTATGTGAGTCTGATAAAGCTTACCACATTTGGGGTAGAGTTACGGATACAGAACAAAACTATGCAATGTGGTTACCAAAATCCGCCATAGTTCAAGATGAGAAAAAATTAAATCGTGTAATTGATTATAGTCCATATGATAATCGTCCACCTATGGAACATCAGAAGGTTGCGATTGAGAAATTATTAGCAAACAATAAGTTTATATTGGCTGACGACATGGGTCTTGGTAAAACGACAGCAGCGGTTATTGCGTCAATGGAAAGTGGGGCAAAGAAAGTATTAATTGTTTGTCCAGCGTCACTTAAAATAAATTGGGATAGAGAGATTAAAAATTACACAGATAGAAGAGTTTTAATTGTTGAAGGTCGTAAATGGGGTTCTACTTTTGATTACTACATTATCAATTATGATATATTAAAGAATTACCATACCACAGAAAAAAGTGAAGATAGTGACGATTATAAATTATTGGTAAATGAAAAGTTTGATTTGGCAATTGTGGATGAAGCTCATTATGTTAGTAACAGTACCGCTAATAGAACTCGTTTATTAAATGATGTATTGGAAACAATACCTAAAGTTTGGTTATTAACGGGAACCCCAATGACATCAAGACCAATAAACTATTTCAATTTATTAAAGATTGTAGATTCACCTTTAACATTAAATTGGCAATCATATGTTCGTCGTTATTGTAAAGGATATCAATTCACCGTCGGTAATAGAAAAGTGTGGAATACAAGTGGGGCAAGTAATTTAGATGAGTTAAGAGAAAGAACAAAATCATATGTTCTTCGTAGAATGAAGACGGATATTCTAGATTTACCTGAAAAGATTGTCACACCTGTGTTTGTGGAATTAAGTAGTAAAATGTATGATGAGGAGTTAGAAGAGTTTACAAGAATTAGTAATGATAATAAAGATAAAGAAACTTTAAGTGTAACTTTAAATCGTTTAATGAAAATTAGACAACTTATTGCTTATGAAAAAATTCCATATACTTGTGAGATTATAGATAAATGTTTAGACCAAGGAAAGAAGGTAATTGTATTCACCAACTTTACAATGTCATTAGATATGTTACATGACAAATACAAAAAAAATTCAGTAATATTAAATGGTAGTATGTCTAAAGAAAAAAAACAAGAAAGTGTTGATAGGTTTCAAAATGAAGATAAAATAAAAATATTCATTTCAAACATTGTTGCCGGTGGTGTTGGTATTACATTAACCGCCGGTGAGGTTGTTATTATGAATGATTTATCTTTTGTACCGGCTCATCATAGTCAAGCGGAGGATAGAGCGTACCGTTATGGTCAAAAGAATAGTGTGTTAGTTTATTATCCCGTGTTTGAGAATACGGTTGAGAAGATAATCTACAATATTTTACAAAAGAAAAAAGGTATTATTGACCAAGTTATGGGTGACGGAGAATACTCCGAATCATTCAGTAAAGACCTACTTAAGAGCCTCCTTTAATAGTCATAATAGCATCCCTTATAATTACATCTAAATCTTTATGTTCAGGGTCGCCTATCGTTAAAGTCAATTTTTTATTCTCTAAATCTAAAGATAAAACGTTCTCCCCTTCACCCGTTTTGTAGGTAAATTCAAAATCGTTCTTACCCGCCGTTTCAAATAAGTCTAATAATGATTTGTTCATAACTTAAATATAAGATATTTATAATAATAAATCAAATTATGGCCACAATTATTTCACAAGAGGAAAAGGATAAATTATATACCCAAGTATTTCACCTTTTAGGTATGCCAGTTCGTGGTATTGAACTTACGGAAGAACAAATGGATACGTTTATGGAGTTATCATTATCCGAATATGAACAATATGTGAGCGATTGGTTAATTGAATCTCAATGGTCATCTTTAGCGGGTTTAAATGTAGATACTCAATCTTTGAGTAGAGCATTTACAACACGTAGTTTAGATTACGAGACTCAATATACATATGCTTATTCTAAAATCGTAGGTTTACAAGCCGGTGGTGATAGTGAATTAAAAAAAGATTATTTTACAATAGTTAGAAATCAACAAGTTTATGAAATTCCCGCTGGTCGTGAAATAAACGAACTTTTATGGTTTAATAGAGCTACATTAACCGATTCAATTGTGGATCCATTTTTAGGTGGGTTTGGTGGTTTGGGTGGTGCCGGATTTGGTAGTGCGGGTGGTTTTGCTCAAACAGGTTCTGCGGGTTCATTCTTTATGATGCCAGCTTTTGACCTTTTATTAAGAATGGGTGATAGAAACATTAAAAACCGTTTAATCGGTGGAGATGTTACATATAGAATTACTGCCGGTCCTGAAGGTAAAAAATTAATTCATTTATATAATGTACCAGGTGGTAAATTTGATTTTACAAACTTAAGAAGTAATAACTATCGTGTTTGGTATTGGTACTATGAAACCATGGATAGAGATACTTGTTTAAAGAAAAACAAAGATATTATTAAATTACCTTCTGATGTAATGACAGATGAATTGACTTGGGACGACTTAAATAAACCCTCACAAAATTGGGTTAGAAAATATCTTATTGGTTATGCTAAAGAAGGTTTAGGACGTATATGGGGTAAATTTTCAGGTGACTTACAAGTTCCTGATAGTTCTATTAAATTAGACTACCAATCATTAATTACGGAAGGTAAAGATGAAAAATCTAAATTAATTGAGGAACTTATGGCAAGATTGGAAAGACTTCGTCCTGACAAACTTCTCGAAAGAAAAGCTGGTGAAGCTGAAAATCTTAACAAATCTCTTAAGTTCAGAGCTATGCCGTCTCCGTTTAATATTGTCTAACTTTCTATTGCATGAAATGCATAATCGTGTCCGTTAGTTTCAATTATCTCATCTTCATTTGACATAATGCTTTGTTCTTGTAATGAAACAACTTTTCTATTGTGCTCAACCCAATATTGGTCAGCAAGTTCTAAACTATTTTCAACGTACATAAAGTAAGGGTCTCTCTTAACTCTATTCCAAAATATCACTTCACTATCAGACAACGTCATAACTTCATCTAATTTATCTTGACCTTCTTCTTTTAATGGATAACCATTAACGAGTTCACATTGTTGTTTTGTAAAGTATTGTCTTTCTTCGGGAGTTTCAATTAATATATCTTCTCTAATTGACGGATGAAAAGCAACTAATAAAGGTTCCACACGTTTGTTAAAGTTATTAAGATAACGAGGAACATTATAATCTCCTTTTAAATCTGGATTATTTAATATTTCTTTTTCATCAATCATGTAACAATTAACTTCAATATAATCATTCGGCATCGGATGACCATGTTTAGCAATAAATTCTTCCTGTGATTTCTTTGATGGTTTAGCAATCTTTTGTACATCACCTGATGATTTCTTTACACCGTTATTAACATAATAAATTGTATCTCCTAAACCTGCCGGATAATCATTTAACATAATTAATTCCATATGTGCTTGACGAGACATTAATGAACCTGCTTTAGTAGTTTTCATAACATACTTTTTATAATCATTAATACTTTGTTTCACACGAGCTTTGTTAGCAATCTTTGATAATGGAATTTCTTTATTATAAATTTTACTTACATATTCATAATATAATTCAACAAATGAATGACCATCACCATTTAACAAATATTTTAATCCCTCATCTAAAAACTCAACAATATATGTTTGTAATTTTTTTGATTTAATTGTATTACCTGTTAATTTAATTTTCTCTTTACCTTTCTTCATCATCTTAATGATGTAGTTTTTACGAGAAACATTAATACAAGCTGGAGCAACATAGTCAATATCCAATCCCATTTCATTTCTCATGAATATATCATTAAATTCTGCGGTGTCAGCTTCAATACCTGTGTATTCTTTTCCTTCTTTCACTAATTCATTTAATCCTTTACCAATGTATCTTGTATTTTCAATTCCATCGGGTGTTTCAAAGTTCACACCATCTGTATCCATTACAAGAGGTTTATAACCCTTCTTCATGTAGAACATAATCATCATACGTAAACACTGACGACCAATACAAGTAATAGTTTCACCTGAATCCATTTCTCCCCAAGGGAATACATGTGGTGCGGATAAACTACCAAAATACGCATTGATAAAAATCTTAATTGGTAATTGTTTACGGTCGTACATCTCCGCTAATACAGGGTCTTTATCTTTTAACTCACCGGCAAGATGTTTATATTTGATACGAATATCTCTAAAATATTTTAACATTGATTTTTGTACACCCATTACATCACACGCGGGAAACACATCATATACTAATTGAATGGACGGATAGAGTGATGCATAGTCAAACTTAACAATGTTCTTCGCGTAACCAACATTTAATAAACGAGATAAACCTCCTGTGAAAGCACGTTTCTCATCTTTAGATGGAATTGCTAAATTATTTTCATAAGACCATGCTAACATAATAATCTTCCATAATGTTGCCGTACCCATTGTGGCAATTCTTTCATATGTGGTAGGAACCAATTTAGAAAGTAAGAATGTTGATTGAGAAAAACTATCATCTACTACCATAGTTTCATACAAGTCATCATCTAGATATTGTTCTACAATTTTTCTACCTGGCCATATCTCAAATTTACCTGGATATTTTTGTAAAATATTTTCTGTACCCGGTTCTCCAATTTTTTTGTAATTACCTGTTTTAGGATTTACATAATAACTTTCATTATCAAGATAAATCTTGGAAATTTTAGCACCATCTACATAAACCCGATTAGGTTTTTCTTTCTCCAAATAAGTTGTAATATATTTTAATCCCCAAGATTTAATTTCAGAATTGATTGCTTGAGCACGTCTTACTGAATGGGCAATATCAATAATATTAAATCCCCATATAACGTGTTGTGTATATGGTTCAATCTCGTTGGCAAGTTTTAACATCCCTTCTTTTTCTTTCATACCTTGGGATGTATAAATTTGTGTAAGACCATCAACATCAACACCTAATATCTCCGCACGTTTTAAAATAAAAGGCCAGTCAAAAAAGGCGGAGTTATAACCCGCCACAATGGTTGGTTTTAAATCTTTTATATATTGAAAAAATCTTTCTATACATTTCTTCTCACCATCTTCACCAAATGCGGGTATTGTTTCATTTAATCCTTTATTATCTTTAACTCCAATTAATATTATCACACAAGTTTGTGGGTCAAGACCTGTGGTTTCAATATCAAACACAAATCTATTAACACCACCGTAATCATCAATACCTTTAAATAATCTTTTTTTCTTCTGTATAAGATATTGTTCCACAGGGTTTAAGATAGTAAATAAGTGTCTACATTTCTCATCCCAAGGGTTTAATCCACCCATTCTAAAGAACGAAACTAAATCCGTATAAGATTTAATACTTCTAACAATATGGGTCATGCCATTTTCTAAACGTTCGTTGCCGTGTGTGTCTAATTTTTCAATTAGAATACCAAACTCACCCATACGTTTTTTCTGCATGGCTTTTGAGTTATTATAGAAATTCATACCCGTTAAATCACCAACCCATAAGAATGGTGTAAACGAATCTGGTTTAACTATTTTCCCTTGTTCAGGGTCTTGAATAAGTTTGTAAATTGTATTTGTGGGATAGTCGTATTCAACACCAACGATATACATTTCGTCGTCACCACCATTAAGGAAGCCTTCAATAACTTCCTGAGAGATAACCTCTTTCATATTTTTTATTTTATAATTTGACGTATTAGCTTGTGATAAAATCACAGTTTGCCTTGTTTACATTAATAAATATAAAGAAAAAAGGGGGTATTAAAAAATTATATATGATTATTTTTTTTATTATTTTTTTTTCATTATTTTATATAAAATTTAATAATATGACTAAAAGTGAAAGATTTTTTAAAATATTAACCAATTTATTTTCTTACTCAGAAAATGTATGGCACGAAACTAAAAGAGAAAAAGATATCGAAACTATAATTTTAAAATCTGATCCTGATTTAATTGTTAGTGGAGAAATCATGAATAAATTTTTTGAGAGTAAAAGAAAATTATTTGTAAATGCTAGATTAAATTTAAAACAAAAGGTTGTAAAAGGATTAAATTCAGAATTTACATTATTAGATTTAAAAGAATTTTTTCCAAATATTGATTTAAATAAAATATATTTTTTTCCCCAACCATTTGGTTCACAAAATTCTCCTGATTTTTTATATATAAGTGTTAAAGGATTTTTATCACACGAAGATAAGAAAAATAAAAAAGAACTTATTAAATGGAACACCGGATGGTATGGATTTAATAGACTAATTAGTTTTTATAATTCAACAGCACAAAAAAATTATTTGTTTACAAGTTTAGAATATGGTGACGATAATCAAAATCTTTACGATGAATTGGTAAGAATTAATTTAGAACAACATGAAATTGATGAGGGACGTAATATTTCATTATCTAAAATAAAATCAGGTAAAAGAGTTAGATTTAGAATGGATTTCCAAGATGATTCTAAACCATGTGATTTGTTTGATCCAGAATATAAAAATGTAATTAAATTAATTAACGAATTAACTGATTTTTAATTTTTTTAATGAATTATTTTTTGTATATTAGTAAATGATGTCAAGAAGTGATAAATCCAAATATGGACAGTTTAATACTGATTTAAATGAATGTCAATTTACTATCAATAAGATAAAAGAATACGTTGAGATTAAAGGTGATGTACTTGAACCAAGTTTTGGTACTGGTAATTTTGTTTTAGAACTTAAAAAATACAATGTTTCAATTGATGCTTTAGAAGTTGACAACGACGTTTATAAAAGTATTGAAGGGGTTAATACCATAAATAATGATTTTATTTTTTACGAGTTTAATAAAAAATATGACTTTATCATCGGCAATCCTCCATATATTGAAGTTATAAATTCATTTTATAATGATTGGATGAAAAAGGTATTGGTTGATAAATTTAAAGACGACATTAAAGGTCGACATAATCTTATCCATTATTTTATGGATAAATCTTTTGACCTACTAAAAGATGGTGGTGTTTTAGCTTTCTTACTTCCCTCCACAATATTATCAAGTCCTTGGTATAATATGATGAGAAAACAAATATATGAAGAATACACCGTTCTTGATATTGTTGAAAATATACCATTTAAAGAAGTTGCTATTGATGTTTGTTTATTGATAATTCAAAAAACCAAAGATGAAGAACATAAAAACATTTCATTATCGGATAATTTTTATGTTTTAACAAAAAATGTTACAGATGTTAATAAATTAACATTAAGAGAAAGAGGATTTCAAGTTAACATTGGTGAAATACTTTGGTACCTTGATGCGGTTATGCCGACATTATCTGATAGTCCGATTGGAAACAAAACATTAATTTACACCAATAATATTAAAAAAAATACAGTTGAGATTGGTGGTAAACTTAAATCTAAAAAAGAAGGTAAGAAACAATATATTAGAAATAACAATTATAAAAATATTCCTAACTGTATAATCACGTCTCGTGTTATAAGTAAAAATATGAAATTTTGTTTATTGAGAGATAATACAGATTATGTTTTTGAAAACCACGTTCTAATTGTTACACATCCTGATATTACAAAATTAGAGGAACTATATGAGGTATTCAATAACTCATCATCAAATTTTAAAAACTACTTTAATAGTTCTTATTTGACAACCACGGAACTTTTAAATTTCAGTTATTAATGGATGTTAATATATAACTTTTCTTTTACCGGTAAAATTAAAAGATTAGTTGGAGTTAAACTTACATCTCTAAATTGGACATTTATTTTACCCTCAAATTTACCCATGTTTGCTGTTTGTTCTGATGTGAATCTATAGACGATATAATACTCGTCCGTTGTTTGGTTATATAATTTTGTTCTTGTTGTAATATTACAAGGTGAGGCTAATATAATTGGTTCTCCCGTATTACTATCATACATATCAAATGTGATTTCAGCATTTTCCAATAAATCATTAAAAGATGATTTATCGTTCTTTCCGTCATCAATCATTCTCATTTTCAATATTGGGTCAGAAGCCCCTTGTCTTATAAAAAATTCCATATATCATAAATATCAAATATCTATGGAATGTCTAAATAAATTGTCCTCGGAAGCTCGTTAAATTATATTGTAACGACGCGACATGTTCTAAATCTGAAGCATTTTGTGAGAATAAACTAATTACAGTTCCCGTAGAAGCAACACCATATTTACCAGATGCATTAATTGCGACAAACAAATAATTATTTGGGTCGGGAATTACAATTCCTCCTTTATACATTGTTACCTCCATAATCACCGGATTAGTACCAACTTCTCCATACCACATAGCATTCATATCAATAGTAATAGACGTTTCAGACGGATATTGTAATTTAAATTGTTTTATATCTATTAAAACAGCTTCAAATCCGTTTCCTGTATTATCTCCTCCCCAAATTAATATTGATTGAGGAGATTCCGTTGGATAACTTTCTAAATTAGCCCAACCTAAATATTCACTCATACCAACATTTGTATTACTAATTCTTGTTCTTGTATCTAAATCTCGACCATTTGTAAATGAATATGTTACAATGATATAATCCGCATCAAATGTAAAACCTGATGGTGGAGGTGTTATAATAGACGGAGGTGTTGTCGGTGTTACCGAACACGATTGAATTGTTATTACAACTCCGAAAGATACATAATACCAATTAGAACCATAACTAAAATAACCTGAATATAAACCACCATCAGTGTCGGAATATACAATATCACCAACTATTATTGACGTAATATTCTTAGTTGAGAATAATGTTTGAAATGATGAATTAGCGTAGTTATCACAAGATTCTGAATAAGAATTACCAACTCCAACATTTAATTCTATATAAGGTATTGAAGGTGTGGCAGTTGGTGTTGGGGTATGTGTTGGAGTATGAGTTGAAGTTACTGTTGGGGTTGGTGTTACAGATTTTGTAGGAGTATGTGTTGGTGTTACAGATTTTGTAGGTGTAATACTAGGTGTAATAGTATTTGTTGGTGTAATATTTGGAGTTGAGGTCATTGTAAATGTTGGTGTAATACTTGGAGTTGGTGTTAATGTTGTTGTAATAAAACATACATTAAAGTTAACACTTGGGTTAGCGCTCAAATCACCAACAAAATTTCCACTTATTGTCCAAGATGTTCCGTTATTTACAACTCCACCAGAATTAACGGTAAATGTACCGTAATTTGATTGGGTAATTAAATCTGTAAAATAAATTACATTATTTTGTGTTAAACGATTAAAATCATATTGTCTACCATAAAAATCTCTATAACTAATATCTAATGTTACGGTACCTAATTTAAATTGTGTTAAATTAATAGTGTCACCTGAAGTAACTGTATATCTATAACAATAAGATGTTGTTGGTGTTAGAGTAATTGTTGGTGTTATACTTGGTGTAGGTGTAATAGTTGATGTTAATGTCGGTGTAACAGTTAAAGTTGGCGTTACGGTAGGTGAAGGAGTTAATGTCGTGGTTACCGTAGGTGTTGGGGTAATTAAAATAGAACGTAAACCTCGTATATCATCAATACATGGTGTAACACAATCTACAATATCAAAATTAGGTTCGATTACATTTTTATAATGATGTCTAACATGTACAAAATCTAAAGGTTCTTCAAAGTATTGTATTTTTTTAATATAATAATTTAATGAGGTATCTCCCCAAACTTGAATCATTGGATTTTCCGATTGTCTTAAAGAAGGTATAATTTCTTCAAAGTTTTCAACTTTATAAATTGGATTACCATTCAAATACATTTTTAATGTACCCAATCTCATATCTTTTTCCTCTGCCCATTTTTTATTTAATGATTCTGTATAGTCATATGTTAATGTACCACCTGTCATCCAATCTTTAAATGTGTTTGTAATTGTATAACCGGAAGCAATCTGTGTAGATGTGACTGCGGTTACGGAAGTGTCTGAATATGGTACGGGATGAGGACCCTCTATTAAATCATTATAACCTCCTTTATTTTCAACATCACAATTAGTATAATGTCTATATCTATCAAATGTAATTGTAATATTAAAATCTGAAGAAATACCATCTAAACATAATGGTTCAGTTTGACCTGAAGCTGTATAATAAGTTTCAGTATATCCTATGTCTGGTGTACAATATCCTGAATAATGGTAAGCTGCCCATTTTATTCTATTATCATCCGTAAATGAAAATGTTAAATTGTTATCCGCGTAATTTGAGTCAGTTAAGTCATCTTTTATACCTAAATAATAAAATGTTGTTCCCGTAACAACACCATTAAAAACTAAATCTATAGTCCATCCTTTCTCAGTCCTCCTACGAACCGTAAAATCACAAGTACCACCCGTATACGGTTCGTTTACCGTAACTTCAAGATAGGGCGTCGTTAATCCTGTTAAACAAGATGAGTCGATTGTTAGACCCGTATATGTGATTGGAGTTGTGAAATCTAAAACTTGAGCATTAAAATCATCTTGAACTTTTGTAAGTTCAAAATCATATAATTCTGAATAATCCACCTTTAAATCCAGTTTAGACCCATAAAAACTTAAAATATTCTGATTAGCCATGTTTTAATAAATATCTTTCATAGTGTTTGATATTTATATAAAAGTCTATTTACATGAATAATTTTATAAAAGGGGTAATTGAAGAGAAATTTGCGTCGAAAGCACAACAAAGATTCTTCTATGCCAAGGCTAAAGGTGGGAAAAACAAAAAATGGTCTAAATGGGCGAAGGAGTTTTCCGATAAGACAGATTATAGTAAAATCCCCGATAAAGTAGAAAAAGAGGAAGAGGTTGATGAAATTGTTGATGGTGAAGGTAATATCGCAATGGGTAAAAGACCAACAAATTTAAATACAAAAGGTATTACCGATGAGTGGACCACAGATCAAGTGGCTAAGGCTGGTGCGGGTAATGTAGGTAGTTTTAATTCACACGGAGTTCAAAACTATACGAGATATTGGGGTGAAGGTGAAATTACCAAAGGAAAACTTATTGAGATAGCAATGGGTGACGCTTTAGGATTTGAAGACACTATGGGGGAAGATGAACCATACAGTAAAGCATATAATCACTTTACAAAAGAATTAGGTTTATCTGATGAAGAGGCTAAAGAGAGATTAAACGCAATGGGTTACGATGAAAACTTACCTGAAAATATGGTAAGGTTAGTTGAAAACCCAAAGAAATTTATGGAAGAATACATTGAGAGTATCCTTAAAAGTAAATCAAAAGAAAATGATGTTTTAGAAAAAGAAAAACCTGAAACTGAACCAAAAGAAGTAACCCCGATTGTTAAAAGACAATTGTTTTCATTAAAAAATACAATGAAAAGTCACGGATTAACTGTTGATGATATTAAGAAACATTTAGAAAAAGACGATGAATAAAGAGTTAAAACTTAGGATTTTTGATATTCCATATGATATATTGAATAAGATTAACCATACTTTGGTTGGTCTTAATGGTGTACATGTGAGAGGTATTGAGAGAGCTAAAAAACTTGTTGCGGATAAAAAAGTTAAATACGGTCAATTGAAAAGAATTATCCACGATTTACAAAATATGGATAAAGGAGTAGATTTACAAAAATACGATTTAGCTGGTGGAGATTTAATGTTAAATTGGGGTAAAAAATTTTTAGATGGAGAAAGAGATATTATTTTAAATAGAAAAGAGGGTAGAAAAAAGTCCGACGAAATAGGTGGGATGACCGGAGAAAGAAAAAATAGTTATTTAAAAAAACATACAAAGAAACCAGACTTTTTACCGCCATTAAACATGATTAAACCAAACTCATTTAAGTCGACAGCTTCGGCGTTAACTTCTATGAAATTGTTTGAAGAGATTGAAAAATTTAAAAAACTTATAAAATATTAATATGGATACAAGTTACAATACAGGACAGGGTAAATTATCACCTTTGGAAGTTTTAGGTAATCAATATAGACCAATTGGTTTAGTGACTAATGAATATAATGAGAAAAACGGGTATAGTTCAAATGAAAAATTAAATGAACCTGAAGATAAGATTGCGGTTACTCCACAAGATATTTTAGTTAGAAAACAAGAAATTGCTTCAAATAAGTTTTCTCCCACTAATCCATATGGTTCGGGGGAAAAACTATTACAAAGTGAAACTGAAATACACGTTACACCACTTGATGTTCAAACAAGAATAGACGAATTAAAAATTAACAAGTACGGTCCACATCGTGGATATAATAGTGAGAAAAAATTAAATGAACCGGAAGATAAAATTGCGGTAACCCCTCAAGATATAAATGTAAGAACCCAAGAAATTGCTATAAATAAATTTAGTCCTAAAAATCAATATGGTTCCGGTGAAAAAACGTATGAATCAGAATCTAAAATATCAGTTACACCAGAAGATATAAAAGTAAGAACTCAAGAAATTGCTATTAATTACTATAATTCCAATAGAAAATATCCTGATTTCCAATAATGAATTCAATTATAACAATATTAGAACAGTTAGAAAAAAATATTCTAAAAACAAGTAAAACTAAACCTATTGTTGATGCCATAAATAATAGAAATAAAATCTCATTTTTTTATAGTGGTCCAAGAAAAGGTAAAGAAAGTGTTAAACCGGGTAATAGGATTGACGCAGAAGCGGTTGCTTTAGGATTAAGTAAAAGAGGTAATTTAGTTGTTCGTGCTTATGTTCAACCACCATCAGTTTCTAAAAAAGGATTTAATAGAACGGGATGGAGAACTTTTATGGTTAATAGAATGAGTAATTTAAAAGTTAGTGATAAAACATTTGACCAAAAAAGACCTGATTATAAAGAAGGTGATGACAAATCAATGAGTGTTACTTATGTAACTACGGATTGGGCTAAAAAACCTGAGGTTAAAAAACCAAGAATTGTTAAACCAACACCAACAAAACCTGAATTAACAAAACCTGAACCAAGTAAAGTTGAACCGACCAAACCTGAGGTTAAACCAACTGAACCTCAAAAACCAGAATTATCACAACCAAAAACGGCAGAAAAACCGGTACCTCTACAAGTGGAACCAAAACCTACTGAACCAACTCCTCCAATTGAGAAAGAGCCAGAGGTTAAACAAGAATTACCACAACCAAAACCTAAAGAGAAACCAAGTGTTAATCCTGAGGAAAAACCGGAGGAGGAAGAAGACAAAACGTTAAATGAAAGTATTAGAAAAATTAAACGTTTAATGTTCTTAAAAAAATAGTTATAATTAAAAAAGAAAATATTTATTAATATGTCACAAGGAAATGGTGTAATATCTCAAAATGATTTAATGAAGAAATTAGTTAATGCTAAAAAAGTCATGAATAAAGTAGATGGCGGAAATTACGAAAGAGGTAATATAGATGAAAGTATTCTATTTTCATCACCAGAAGAACTAATGAATGAACAAACAAAACAACCCACTAAATCAACAAGATCAGTGGGAGTTCCATCTACAGATAGAATTAATAATTCTAAATTACCCGACGCAATTAAACGTGCTATGATTGAACATCCAATAGAACAAATGCCTTCGATTTCTTTAAATGAAACTTTAGACATGGATTTTATTAAAGGGGCAAAACGTTTAATGGAACAAGAAGGTGTATCCACCAAAAAACAAGGAGTTGTTCCTTTTTCAAAACAACAATCGGCATCAAATATTGATATGAACGCAATTGCCGTTCTTATTGAAAATACAGTTAGGAAAGTTATGGATGAAAAACTTAACCAAATTTTATCAGCATCAACCACAGCATCTATTAACGAAAATTTAGTTTTAAAAGTTGGGGATTCAATTTTTAAAGGAAAAATCACAGGCGTAAATAAAGCCAAGTAAGTTTTGTTTTCTTAATTTTTTTTCTTATATTATAGACATATAATCAAGTATAATGTCAAAAATTAAGATTTTAGCAATACCATCAGACAAACACGGAGTTGGTAAATTTAGGATGATGGACCCATATAAATTTATTGGGGATAAATTTCAAGACGAGATTCACGTAGATATCACATTCAACGCAGAAAATAACGATGAATATTTTAAAGATTACAATATCGTTGTATTTCATACGTTTATTCATCAATTAAATCATGACCAAAATATTAGTAGAATTAAATGGTTACAATCTCAAGGAATTAAAGTAATTATGGATATTGATGATTTATGGTTTGTAGACCAAAGACATCCAATGTATCACCAAATTAAAAATTCAAAGATTGGTGAGATGAAAACTGAAATGTTAAAATTAGTTGATTACGTAACAACAACTACATCTATTTTTGCTAAAACAATTAAAGAAAGATTAAATATAAAAAATGTTTTAATTTTCCCTAATGCTGTAGATGAAACTGAACCACAATTCCAAGTAAATCCAACAACGTCCGATAAAATTAGATTTGGTTGGTTAGGAGGTTCATCACACTTACATGATATTGAATTAATGTCAAATGGCATTTCTTCAACACATAACTCATTTAAAGATAAAGTCCAATTTGTTTTATGTGGTTTTGATTTAAGAGGAACAGTTACGGAAATTAATGAAAAAAATGAACAAAGACAAAGACCTATTCAACCAATGGAAACTGTTTGGTACAAATATGAAAAGTATTTTACAGACGATTATAAAGTTTTAAGTCTTCCGTATAAAGAATATTTAAGTGCGTTTGTTGAAGATGGTTATGATGATGTAAATGAACCGTATAGAAGAAGGTGGACAAAAGAAGTTAATTCTTATGCTACAAATTATAATACCTTTGATGTGTCATTAGCACCGTTAGTTGAGTCTTTATTCAACGCAAATAAATCTCAATTAAAAGTTATTGAAGCGGGATTTCATAAAAAAGCAATCATTGCTAGTGAAACTGACCCTTATACTTTAGATTTAATTTCAGCAATTAATGAAGGTAAATTTAATGACAAAGGAAATGCGTTATTAGTTAACCCAAAAAGAAATCATAAGGATTGGGCAAAACATATGAAACGTTTAGTTGAGAATCCTAATATGATTGAAGATTTAGGTAATCGTTTATATGAAACAGTTAAAGATACGTACTCATTAAAAAAAGTATGTAAGGATAGAGTAGAATTTTTTAAAACAATAATAAAATAGAAACAACATGCATTATTTAGTAACAATCGGTTATGAAACCGAACAAATGGACAGAGAAGGAAACCCTCGTGTTAAAAAGTACAAGTACATTATCGAAGCAGAATCAGTAGAAGAGGCAACCATTGTTGCTTCAAAATACAGAGCCGGAGACACACGTTCAAGTGAGAGTATTTCAGTTGCCAAAATGGCAATTGAATGTATTATCGACAGTAAGAACACACCGGAGTATTACAAAAGTAAATAACAAATTAAACACCAACTGATATGGAATTCTATAGTCGTGAAATACAAATTATGCGTCAATCGCAAAGTAAAATGGCTTTAGAATATGTCACATCAGTTGGTGTTTCTGTTACTTTAGAGGAATTAATTAGAATAACAGATTTATTCGTAGAAATATGTTTAAGACCTCAAGACGATGACCTTAAAAGAAGAATTAAGGCATTAGATAAATGGTTACAAGAAAAGAAACAAAATGGATAAAAATCAAATTGAAGATTATTTAGAAAAACTAAAACAAATTGAGGAAGATTTATCTGATGAAAATAAATTCGATGAAAATTTTGCCAATGAAATTGATAAAGTTTTAAATAACTTATCTAAAGATATGTTAAATGAACAAAATAAAACTTCTACTCCTCAATCAAACAATAGTGGTATTGTTACTGAAGGAGTTTTAGTTAAAGTTAAAAAATTAGTTCCCGAGGCTGTGGTACCATCTTACTCAAAAGTTGGAGACGCTGGTATGGATTTAACTATTACACGTGAAATTGAAAATACAAGTTTTAGTGTATCTTATGGATTTGGTATTGCCATGGAAATTCCAAAAGGTTATGTTGGTTTAGTATTTCCTCGCTCATCTGTTCGTAATCAAGATTTAATATTATCAAATTGTGTTGGTGTAATTGATAGTGGTTATAGAGGTGAATTACAGGCAACATTTAAGAAAACCCAAGGATTGGATTCAATTAAATATAAAGTGGGTGAAAGAGGTGCTCAGATTATCATATTACCTTATCCTACCATATATATGACCGAGGTTCCCGAGTTATCGGATACCGAAAGAGGTACTGGTGGGTTTGGTTCTACTGGAAAATGATGATATTTATTAACAATAAACAGAACTTTTAAAACTATCAATTTTGGCATATAAAACTAGAACCAAAACAATCAACCAACCACCCGTATTAGTAGAAGAGAAAAAAACATCACATAAGGATAGGATTAGACAAATCATCAAACGTCCTAAAGAAAAGTTCCTAACCAAAAACCAAGAAACCTATTGGAATATTCTTGGAGAAAATCAAATTACATTATGTTTCGGTCCCGCAGGTGTAGGTAAGTCCTACATAGCTATGAAACGAGCAATAGACCTATTATACGACGATTCTAACAAGTATGAGAAGATTATCATAGTTAGACCCGCAGTTGAAGCTGAAGAGAAATTAGGGTCACTTCCAGGGGGTTTAGAAGAGAAATTAGACCCATACATTTATCCATCATATTATCTATTAAATAAAATTATCGGTAAAGAGGCTCGTGAAGAATTAAAAGATAATGGTTATATTGAAGTTGCGGCACTTGCTTACATGAGAGGATGGAACGTAGATAATACTATACTTGTTTTTGAGGAAGCACAAAATGCCACCCCATCTCAAATTAAATTATTATTAACTCGTATTGGATTTAATTCAAAATTCTTTTTATCGGGAGACCTTGAACAATCAGATAAATTTAGAGATAAAACAAAATCTGGTTTGTTTGATGCTAAAAAAAGATTACAAGATGTAAAAGGAATTGGAATTTTTGAATTTGGTATGGGAGACATCGTTAGAAATCCAATCATCGGTGAGATATTGAATAGATATGATTAGGGTTTACTTATAGCCCTTTTCATATTATATTTTTAGTATGGAAATTTTTATAAGTATTGATGGAGTAATTAGAAACACTATACAAAAATTTGACTATCATTATAATGAGTCTTATTTAGCTGATGATGTAACTTTTGAAGAAGATAATAATTTTGAATACGGTGTAGTTGAACCAATCCAAAATGATAATTTATTAAATTCATATAAATTTCAATCTAAAGAAGAGTTTGAAAACTTTTTATTTATTGAATATCCAATTGAAATATTTGGTCATGCGGGTTTAAGTTATTCAACTACTTTTACTGATTTACACAAACTTATCTACGATAATCCACAACATAATTTTACATTAATTGGATTAGATGAATTAGGTAAAGCAAGACCTGCCACACTTTTCTTTTTATCAAAAAATGGTTTTTTAGGAAACAACATTAAATTTTCACGTACATCTAATTTAGATGAATTGTGGAGTACTTGTGATATGTGGATTACCGATAATAAAAACATTTTAGATGTGGCCCCCGATGATAAAATCGGACTAAAATTTCAAACGACTTATAATCAATACTTTACTTATGGTAAAGAAATAACTAAATTAAATGAAATACAAGACATATGGTTGAAATCTTTGGAAAATCCTACTACATTGACCTTGATGGAATCACAGAAAAATGTAGAACAGGAAACACAATAAAAGAAGACGACGGTGGTGAAGTCACCGAAGTTAACATTTTTAAATATGAAATAATAAAAATGTGTTTAGATAGGGTTTTAGGTGAGATTGATGAAATTGATGAGGAATTAGGAAAATTCGCACAAGAAGGAACATCTGTTTCATTTAAAATTGCTTTCAATACTTTAATAAAAAATCAAATATTAATAGAAGACGATGAGTAATCAAGACAACATTGAAAAGTTACAATCTGCTTTAGGTAGATTAAAAACTAACGAAAGTAAAGCTTATTTTTTAGCTTACGACACAAAAGGAAATGCGAGAGCATCGATAAAATACATTTATGATTTAGCATTAACTTTAAATCAAAGTGGAACCCCATCTAAAATTGTTGTTGAAGACAAAACTTACACGGGAGTTGTTACTTGGTTAGATGACAAATATAAAGAACTTGAAATTTTATCAATTAAAGACGATAAATTAGAATTAACAATTGATGATATT
>Ga0214919_10001089_pt1 | contig 45554 bp, 38 predicted proteins | sample LL1503_MetaG_FD_177994 | JGI IMG/M metagenome (GOLD analysis project Ga0214919, IMG submission 177994) | Freshwater microbial communities from Lake Lanier, Atlanta, Georgia, United States - LL-1503 | ecosystem: Environmental > Aquatic > Freshwater > Lake | place: USA: Georgia | collected... | reverse complement strand
AATCCCGAATAAAACCCACCGTATCAGATAAAGACGCTTGTATGCCTTGATCGGCGCCTTGATTGAGATAAATTTGTCGCGTCGTTGTATCCAAAGTCGCAAACAACTGGTCTGCAGCATACGACTTGGCCTTGACGAGTGAATTGAATAAAGAGGATTTGCCTGCGTTGGTGTATCCCACCAATGAAATATTGAAGACAGAAAATTTTTGTCTTTGGCGTCGTTGTGTATTACGTTGTTTTTTTACTTTTTCTAATCGTTCTTTGGTTCGTTTGATGGACTCGCCAATCATGCGTCGATCTAGTTCGATCTGGGTTTCGCCTGGACCGCCTCTGTTGCCAATTCCACCGCTTTGTCTCTCAAGGTGAGACCAACGCCGAACCAATCGTGTACTGAGGTATTGCAACCTTGCTAACTCAACTTGCAATTTACCTTCGTGACTACGTGCGCGTTGCGCAAAAATCTCAAGAATCAACAAGGTTCGATCATTGACGGGTAAGCCAATGTGTCGCTCTAAATTTCGTTGCTGTGCAGGGCTTAATGCTTGATCAAATAAAATTTCAGTGGCTTGATGCAACTCAGCCATCGCTTTGATCTCATCTGCTTTTCCTGAACCCACAAACAGCGCAGGGTCTGGTGCTTTTCGCTTACAAACTATTTTTGATACGGGTATTAAACCTGCTGTTTGAGCCAACAATCCCAATTCACTCAATTGCGAGTCAAAATGAGTCAAGCCTAAATCAACACCCACTAAGATAGCAGATGCTGTTTCAGGTTGAGAAACTTCAATCAAAGACGATCAAACAAATAGTCGCCGTGAATAGACTCATTAAGATACGGGCGTTTCTTCGACCTCGGTCAAATTGAAATTGACAGCGCGTGCTGGAACAATGGTTGAAATGGCGTGCTTGTAAACCATTTGCGTGACTGTGTTTCTGAGCAACACAACATACTGATCAAACGATTCGACTTGTCCTTGTAATTTGATGCCGTTGACCAAATAAATTGAAACGGGTACATGTTCTTTGCGCAGAATGTTGAGAAATGGATCCTGCAAGAGTTGGCCTTTGTTGCTCACGATATTCTCCGTGTTGAAAGTGGTAATAGTGATGATAGTCTGATCTTACTACAGAGTAAGCACCTTTTTTGAAAAATGGGTATTAATTAACTAATTAATTTTACTTTTTAGGATTCTTTGTCAATGTAGGGGTTGTGAGAAGTTTTCATTTCGATACGCATAGGGGTACCCTCTAACTTGAATTCTTTTCGAAAACGGCCCTCTAAATAACGCTTGTAAGAATCGGTCACATGTTCAAGAGAGTTGCCATGGACCACGATCACGGGCGGGTTCATACCCCCTTGATGAGCGTAGCGAGGCTTAGGTCTGAACATCCCCGAACGCTTAGGCGCCTGAAACTGAACAGCTTCTTGAAGAATTCGCGTTAATACAGGCGTTGGCATTTTGACCATCGCTGCCTTTTGCGCCTGAATGATGGAAACCCAAACGGGACCTAAACCTTGGCGTTTTTTTGCTGAAATCAAATGAAGTTTGGCAAACTTTAAAAAAGCCAAGCGCGTTTCGATGGATCGTTGAACCAATTCGCGTTGATATGGGCCAACCGCATCCCATTTGTTAATGGCTAGCACCACCGCACGACCCGACTCCAAAATAAAGCCTGCGATGTGGGCGTCTTGATCTGTGACACCTTGCTCTGCATCGATCAATAACAAAACAACGTTGGCCGATTCAATCGCTTGCAATGTTTTAACAACAGAAAATTTTTCGATTGCTTCGAACACTTTTCCTTTTCTACGCAAACCTGCTGTATCGATGAGCTCAAACATTTGGCCCTTGCGCTCAAACGGAACAGAGATGGCGTCGCGCGTTGTGCCAGGCAAATCAAAAGCTACCAGACGCTCTTCACCCAACCATGTGTTGATCAGCGTTGATTTGCCAACGTTAGGTCTGCCTGCAACGGCTAATTTGATAGGGCGGTTTTCGTCGTCTTCATCCGATTCAACTTCTTCAATATCAGGCAATGCCAATGATTCAATCGCAATTTCAATGAGACTTCGAATACCTTCGCCATGTGCGGCAGAAACGGGAAGAACTTCGCCAAAACCGAGTTCGAAAAATTCTCCCAATTGAATGCCTTGCGTCATGCCTTCGGCTTTGTTGGCAACGAGCAGACAAATTTTGTGCAGCTTGCGCAGATAGTTGGCAATGTCGTGGTCTTGCGCAGAAACGCCAGCTCTTGCATCCACAACAAAAATAACCACGTCGGCTTCTGCAACGGCTTGACGCGTTTGCTTGGCCATTTCTTTAAAAATTCCATCGGTGGCGTCAGGCTCAAATCCACCAGTGTCGATGACGATGAACTCGTGTTTGCCCAACTTGGCGTTGCCATAGTGACGATCACGCGTGAGACCCGCGTAGTCGGCCACGATGGCATCGCGCGACTTGGTAATTCGATTAAAGAGGGTTGATTTGCCTACATTAGGGCGCCCTACCAAGGCAACAACGGGTTTCACATGGAGTCTTTGGTTATGGCAATCGATAGGCCAATAAATTGCCCGATGCCGTGAGAATGACAAACCCATTATCGATGCTGGTTGGGGCGGAAGCAAATCCATCGCTTTTGGTTTGAATTCGATTGAGTAGCGAGCCGTCTTTGGGTGAAAGCAAATAAATGTTTCCACCATTGTCTCCAATGACAATGGCTTTGGGTGTGAACAAAGGTGCGGTTAAATTTCTGTACTTGAGTCTATCTGTATCCCAAATGCGTTCGCCATTTTTGCGATCCCATGCAAGGACAACACCATTGGATTCAGTCGTGAATAAAACATCTGCATTTCCATTAATGCCTTGAACACCAACCGATGGTCTAGCCCATAAAAATTCACCACGTCGCGCATTAACGCATCCGACTTGAGCTTGAAACACGCGTGCGCAAATTGTATCGCCTTGTCTACTCGCTCGCCCCACCAAATCGACGAGTCGCTCTAAATCGTTGATACCTCTAGGTACCGCAAGCGTTGTCTCCCAAAGGCTAACACCCGTATCGGGATTGAGTGCGGCTAAGCGGCCCGAAAAGCCCGTAACGAGCGTGTTTTGAAATGGCAATAAAACACCTTGTTGTTGCAACACAAGTGTTTCACCTGTTCGCTTTTGTGTCCATAAAACACGACCTGTCGTACCATCAAAGGATTGAATCGTGCGATTGGCAAGCAAAACAAAAACACGTTCACCAGCGACGAGTGGCGCTGTGTAGGCTTGAGCCTCTAGATTGGTACGCCATTTGACAGCGCCATCTTCTAAAACAATTAATTCGTTGTTTTGGCTCACAAGAGCAAGGCGCTTGCCATCGAAACCCATCGCTGCGTTAATCTTGACGGGCAACTGCGTACGATTTAATTCTTTGCCTGTTGATGAATCAACAACAGTCACAAGACCCGAGTCGCTGGCAAACGCAATTTTTCCATTGACGTTGGCAATCATTTGTAAAAGATTAACCGATCGACCTAAATTGGCTGTCCACAATTGCTGAACCTCTTGAGTCACTTTGACAGGTCCGAGTTCGTTGGGCTGCGGTCTTGGCAATCCACAACCGACAAGAAGCACAACAGCAATCCAGAATGCCAATTGAGTCATGAATGATTGAAAAATCTTGATCACTTGCTTGCGCTTTCTAATTTAGGATCAACACCGAGGGCCGCTAATTTCATATCTAAAATTTGACGATAGTCTGATTGAACGTCCATCGCTTTCCACGCAGTTAGAAAATAAGTCTTGGCTTGATCGGGCTTGTTTTCTAGCAAAGCAACGTCTCCTAAACGATCGTCAACCAAGGGTTGAAATGCAATGGGAAATTTTGTGTCCAATATGCTTTTGGCTTGATCGAATTTTTTATTTTCAATGGCAAGCGTAGACAAACGCAACCGGGCCAAGGATTGATAGCCCGAATCATTAGACTTTGAAAGAACCCACTCGAGCGAAGATTGCGCCTTGAATAAGTCGTTTTGATCAGCATAGACTCTGGATGCAAGCATCGCGGACTGATGCGCAAAGGTGGTCGATCCAAACTTATCTTTGATATCGGCCAAAGAACGATCAAGCAATGGAATGTCTGCGGTTGTGATTGCTTTTTCAACGGTCTCGAACAACACAGCGGCTTGCGCGGCTTGTTGTCGTTGCCAATACTGCCAACCGTTCCATGAAGCATAGGAGCCCAAAATTAAAATGAGTATCCAAGAGATGAGGTTTCCCCAACGGTTCCAAAAATGTTTGAAATCATCTAATTGTTCTTGCTCTTCTAAATCGAGATGCGAGGCCATGCGAATCCTATGCGTTGTCAATGTCTACGAAGACTGTGATTGTAGAGCGGGGCCCCACAGCGGTAATTCATTTAGATGGACCAAGCGTTGTTCGCCTTCTCCGTCCCTGAGTGATTTGATAGTGACTTGTTGATTGGAGAGTTCTTGTTCACCAAAAATAAGCGCGTGCAATGCACCGCTGGCATCTGCTTTTTTAAATTGCGACTTCAGGCTGCCCATGCCTGAACCCGTTGCTGAGTGCGCAGGTGAATGCATTTGAATCCGAACACCCATTTGACGCAATTGCTCAATGGTTTGAATCACTTGGGGAAGCGAGGCCGCGTCGGGCACGATGGCATAGGCATCGATGGCAGGAGCATGGTGGGGCGCGTTTTGCTCTTTGAGCAATTCAAGGACTCGCTCGGCACCCAATGCCCAGCCAACAGCAGGCGCAGGCTTACCGCCGATTTGTTCAATCAAATAATCATATCGGCCACCGCCACAAATGGTGCCTTGTGAGCCCAATTGTTCGGTGATGAATTCAAACACAGTGAGGTTGTAATAGTCCATGCCTCGAACCAATCGAGGGTTGATGCTGTACGCGACGCCTTGCGCATCCAAAATATTTTTGACTGCATTGAAATGCGCTTGTGACGCGTCACCCAAATAATTGAGTAATTGAGGCGCGCACTGCGCCAATTCTTGCATGGCTGGATTTTTTGTATCTAACACGCGCAATGGATTGGTATGAAGACGTCTCTTGGCATTATCGTCAAGTAAATGTAGATTTTTTTCTAAGTAAGCGATTAAATCGCTGCGGTGTCGCAGTCTCTCGTCGGGCTGACCCAGACTATTGAGTTCTAAACGCACGTGCTGCAAACCCAAGGATTTCCAAAACGCATGTGCCATCAAAATCAATTCGGCGTCTACTTCGGGTCCTGAAAAACCCAATGCCTCAGCACCGAGTTGATGGAATTGCCGATAACGACCGCGTTGTGGTCTCTCATGCCTAAACATTGGACCCATGTAGTAAAGACGACGACCACCCTCATACAACAAATTGTGCTCGACGACCGCGCGAACAACGCCAGCAGTGGACTCGGGTCTTAGCGTGAGGTGCTCACCGTTCATCTTGTCTTCAAACGAATACATTTCTTTTTCGACAATATCGGTGACCTCTCCTAAACCTCTGACAAACAACGCAGTGGGTTCAACAATCGGTGTTCGAATATTTTGATAGGCATACGTTTGCATAACCGAACGAAATTTGGCCTCGAGCCACTCCCATCTGCCCGTTTGTTCGGGCAAGAGATCGTTCATTCCTTTGACTGCTGATATTTTTTCTGCCATGACTTATGCGTGCGAAGGTGAAGTTGAAGTCGCACCGTATTTGCGCTCTACATATTGCTCAACCAATTGGTGAAATTCATGAGCGATATTTTCACCTCTGAGTGTGAGCGCTTTTTGACCATCGATAAACACAGGTGCTGCAGGCGCCTCGCCTGTTCCAGGCAAGCTGATGCCAATGTCAGCATGCTTGCTTTCACCGGGTCCATTGACGATACAACCCATCACGGCAACTTTTAGGTTTTCGACGCCAGGGTAAGTGGCTTTCCACACTGGCATTTGCGCGCGTAAAAAATTATCGATTTGCATTGCTAATTCTTGAAACGTGGTGCTGGTTGTTCGACCACAACCTGGACAAGCGGTCACGCTTGGCACAAAAGTTCGAATACCCAAGGATTGTAAAATTTCAGAAGAGATTAATACTTCTTGCGTGCGCGCTTCACCCGGTTGCGGTGTGAGAGATACACGGATGGTGTCGCCGATTCCTTCTTGCAACAAAAGTGAGAGCGCAGTGGAAGAAGCAACCGTGCCTTTGGTGCCCATACCCGCTTCTGTTAAACCTAGATGCAAGGAGTAATCACAACGCTTGGCCAACGCGCGATAAACAGCAACCAAATCTTGCACGCCACTCATTTTGCAACTGAGAATGATTTGATTGCCCGCTAAACCGATTTGTTCGGCCAGTTTTGCAGAGTCAACAGCCGATCGAATCAAGGCCTCATACATCACTTGCTTGGAGTCCCAAGGACTTGGTCGACTGGCATTTTCATCCATAAGTTGCGCGAGTAATTCTTGATCCAAGCTACCCCAATTGACGCCAATTCGAACTGCTTTGTTCCAGCGAATCGCCGCTTCAATCATTTGTGAAAATTGTTTGTCGTGCTTGTCACCTTTACCCACGTTGCCAGGGTTGATGCGGTATTTGGAAAGTGTCTGTGCGCATTCGGGATGCTCGGTGAGCAAGCGATGACCGTTGTAGTGAAAATCACCCACCAACGGAACATCAATGCCCATTTTGTCGAGTTGCTCGCGAATGTGCGGAACAGCTTGAGCAGCCTCTGGTGTGTTGACCGTGATACGAACCATCTCTGAGCCCGCAATCGCAAGTTCTTTGACTTGAATCGCGGTACCAATTACATCGACCGTATCGGTATTGGTCATGGATTGAATGCGAACGGGTGCAGAGCCGCCAACGGTGACGACGCGCGAACCCCAAACCACTTGGGCTTGTTGTGTTTTTCTGGCGAGCGGCGCAGAAAATGGAATTGGTAATTGAGAATTATTCATACGGACGCCTGAACCAATGGAATCACTTCAGAATTTTGTCTTCTTTTTTTCATCTGCGTTCGATCTTGAATATCGCCCGCGAGTTGACCGCACGCAGCGTCAATATCGTCACCGCGTGTTTTTCGAATCGTAGTGACAATGCCTGCCGCGCTTAATAAATCTGCAAACGCGCGCACGCGCGGATGGGGTGAGCGCAACAAACCGGATTGCGGAAATGGATTGAATGGAATGAGATTGAATTTGCAATGAATAGAACCGCTTGGGTCGTGTTGTACCCACTGAATCAAAGCCTGTGCGTGTTCGGGTGAATCATTCACACCGTCAAGCATGCAATATTCGAAGGTGATGAAATCACGTGGCGCCTTGAGCAAATAATCTTTGCAAGTGCTTAACAATTCTTCGAGAGGATATTTGATATTAAGGGGAACCAAACGATTGCGCAATTCGTTGGTGGGTGCGTGCAACGACACAGCCAAGGCCACAGGGCAATCATTGGCTAAGCGCTCGATCATGGGCACAACGCCCGATGTGGATACGGTGACACGCCTGCGAGACAAGCCATATCCGTGCTCGCTGAGCATGGTTTTGAGTGCAGGTATCAGCGCATCGTAGTTTTGTAATGGCTCACCCATGCCCATCATGACGACATTGGTGATGACGCGCTCGGTTTGATTTTTTTCTTTTCGCAATAGGTGTTCGGTAGTCCACAACTGACTCAAAATTTCGGCGGTGCTTAAATTACGACTAAAACCTTGATAGCCCGTTGAACAAAATGGGCACCCCACCGCACATCCCGCTTGCGAAGAAACACACAAGGTGCCTCTATCTTCTTCTGGAATAAAAACGGTTTCGATGGCGTTACCGTCTCCCGCATCAAACAACCACTTGATGGTCCCGTCAGCAGAATTGTGCCTCGACAAAATCGGCATGGGCGTGATGCAAGCCGTAGCGTGAAGTTTTTCACGCAAAGACTTTGCAAGATCAGTCATATCATCAAATTGGCTCTCACCCTTTTGATGGATCCACCTAAATAATTGAGTTGCGCGGAATTTTTTTTCTCCCACGCTTTCACACCATTCGGTCAATCGATCGAGATCGAATTCCAACAAATTGACCGACATGGTGAATCGCTTTTTAAAAATTAACGATTGAAAACGTTGAGACCTGCAAAGAAGAACGCGACTTCTTGACGGGCTGTTTCAGCGGCATCTGAACCATGTACCGCATTGGCGTCGATGCTGTCAGCAAAATCAGCACGGATGGTGCCGGCAGCTGCTTTTTTGGGATCGGTTGCGCCCATCAAATCGCGGTTTTTGAGAATGGCGTTTTCACCTTCTAGAACTTGAATCATCACAGGACCCGAGATCATGAATTTGACCAAATCATTGAAAAAAGGACGTTCTTTGTGAACCCCATAAAAAGCTTCGGCTTCGGCTTTAGACAAATGCGCCATGCGTGATGCGATGATTTTGAGACCAGCGCCCTCAAAGCGCGAATAAATTTGACCGATGACATTTTTTGCAATAGCGTCAGGTTTGATGATGGAAAGAGTACGTTCGATTGCCATTGAAATAATTCCTTGAGAATGAAGAAAAGGGCACAGTGGCCTAAAGCCAACCTATTTTAGCTTGAACTAGTGAATTCCCCTGTAAAAAGGGACTGCATCACCCTTAGAAACAAGGTTTATCAACTGAAAGTAGGTTTAACGAGACTTTCGACTTGGCGCGGTCGCTTTTCTAGGGCTTCTTTTTCTGGATTTTGAAGCCGCATCTTCTTTTCTTTGTTGATAAAGGCTTTCGGCCCCAATGAGTGGGGTACTTTTTTTGATCGGTTTGGAGGCCGTTCTTAAAAGTTGGGCAATATCGAGTTCGCCCAACTCCATCCAGTCGCCCCGTTGAAGGCCACGTGGAAGCGCAACTGCTCCATACCGAATGCGTATCAATCGGCTGACCGCATGCCCAACTGCTTCGATCATGCGTCTGACCTCACGATTGCGCCCTTCGTTGATGGTAACTCTGTACCAGCAGTTGGCACCATCACCGCCACCGTCTTCTAAACTTGCAAATTGTGCGGGTCCGTCTTCGAGTTGCACGCCATCCAACAGCTTCTTTTTTTCTTCGTTGCTTAGTGCGCCTAAAACACGCACCGCGTATTCACGCTCTAAGCCAAAGCGCGGATGCATCAATTGATTGGCCAACTCGCCTGAATCGGTGAATAAAAGCAAGCCCTCGGTGTTGAGATCGAGGCGACCCACAGATTGCCATTTGCCATGATAGACCCTGGGTAATTTTCTAAATACGGTGGGTCTGTTTTGCGGGTCATCGTGTGAGACGATTTCACCTGCAGGCTTGTGATACGCAATGACGCGCGGTGCAGAAAGTGCAATTCTGACTTGAACGGGTTTGCCGTTGACCTTGATTTGATCGCCGTATTGAATGCGTTGACCCACATGCGCCACTTCTTGATTGACGCTCACGCGCCCCTCGGCAATTAATTTTTCCATGTCAACGCGCGAGCCCAAACCTGCTTGAGCTAAAACTTTGTGTAATTTGGGCGTATCGGTTTGCGGTAATAAAACACGCTTAGGTGCTTGAAGTTGTATGGGATCTAATGGCTCATCAAAGACGCCAGCAACAATATCGTCAAAATCAATATCGCCAGACTCAGCATGGCTGGCTTGCAATGGATCTTCTGGAATACTTTTGTTGGGTTCAGTGGCTCGTGGGGATGTCATCATGTAGCGGGGTAGGCCCTTGTTCTTCAGTGAAGGTCTCATCTACAGTCTCCGGTTCGGTCTCCAAAGCCATGGTGAGTTGATTGACATCGATTGCGTTTTGTAATGGCATGAAGTTCTCTTCGAGCGCGCCCATTTCTGTATCCATTGGTGGCAACTGCTCTAGAGAAGTAAGACCTAAATCATCTAAAAATTGTTTGGTGGTTGCATACAGACCAGGCCTGCCGACGGTTTCGCGATGACCAATCACTTCAACCCATCCACGGTCTTCTAATTGTTTGATGATCAACGAATTGATGGTGACACCGCGAATATCTTCCATATCACCCCGAGTAACGGGCTGGCGGTAGGCAATGATGGCCAATGTTTCCATGACAGCGCGACTGTATTTAGGTGGTTTTTCGGGGTGTAATCGATCTAAGTACTCGCGCATTTCGGGACGACTTTGAAAGCGCCAACCCGTTGCAACTTGAACCAATTGAACGCCCTTGGTTGTCCAATCCAACTGCAGGGATTCCAGCAAGGTTTTGATCGTATCAACGCCCATATCATCATTGAAAAGTGTTTGCAAATCTCGAAGATTCATCGGTTGATGAGAACAAATCAATGCTGTTTCAAGGATACGTTTGGCATCCGCCGTATTCATGTTTTATTTCCGTGTCAAACTCTAAAATTGAGGAAAGGGAGATGTCCAATCGCTTGAAAACATCGGTTTTACCCTGCGTTCTAATTGTAACTGAGGCCCCACAGCCTCAATCCATTTTGGATATCAGTCGGCAAATCGAGCTTAAAACTCAAGTATTTGTGGGTAAAAGGGTGAGAAAAACTCAATCGAAAGGCATGTAAGGCTTGTCCACCGATGCCTTCTAAGGGCTTGCCTCCATAGATAACATCTCCCAAAAGGGGATGCCCAATGGCAGCCATGTGAACCCTGATTTGATGGGTTCTGCCCGTGTGCAACTGGCAATGAACCAAACAACCCTCGGCTTGGGTGTCTAAGCAACTAAACGTGGTGTGCGCCTCTTTGCCTGAATTTTTGGATAAGTCGACCACCGCCATGCGAACTCGATTTTTGGGATCCCTGCCAATTGGCAATTGGATTTCGCGCACTTGTGGTCCGCTCCAACTTCGGTGTCCGATAGCAATATACTCCCGCTGTATTTCTCTCTGGGCAATCATATCGACTAAGGCGTCCATCGCTTGACGGGTACGTGCCACAACCATCAAACCGCTGGTATCTTTATCCAATCGGTGAACGATGCCCGCCCTTGGAACGCTCATCGCTCGGCTGTCAAGAGCCAATAAACCGTTGAGCAAGGTTCCACTCCAATTTCCTGGCGCAGGATGGACCACCAGGCCCGCAGGCTTATGAATGACCCAAATTGATTCGTCCTCAAAGACGATGTCAATGGGAATGGGTTGTGGAACAAAAGCATTGGACTCATCGGTAGGGAAAAGCTCAATTTGGTATTCTTCGCCTGCCTTCACTCGGTATGAGGCCTTCAGAATGGGCTTGTCACTCTGTAGTTTGACGTACCCAAGACTCATCAGATGTTGCAAATAACTGCGTGAAAATTCATAAATAGAGTCGGCTAAAAAGCGATCGAGCCGTTGGCCGTGCATCGAAATGGGAACGGACAATTTTCGTCGCTCAACCTCGGTGTCGACCGACGCCATCGAAAAATCTTCGTCTTCAAGCGTTTGATCTTTCATAGTTGATAATAGAGCCAAGGTTGTTTTTAAAAGAAATGGGTTTGCCGTGCATAGGATCTTCCGATTATCTGTTGTTTGCATTTCTCTCATCATCGCGGGCTGCTCTTTGGACGAAAAAGACCAAACGGCAGGATGGACACCAGAAAAAATCTACGCTGAAGCGCGCGAGCAAATGGACAATCTCAAATACGATAAAGCCGTCGGTTTGTATGAAAAGTTAGAAGGCCGCGCAACGGGTACGGTTTTAGGTCAACAAGCCCAACTCGAAAAAGCCTATGCGCAATATAAAAATGATGAACCCATCTTGGCAACCGCAACTTTGGATCGATTCATTAAATTAAATCCCGCCAGCCCTGCACTCGACTATGCATACTTTCTAAAAGGGATCGTGAATTTCAACGATGATTCAGGATTTTTTTCGAGCATCGTCTCACAAGATATTTCTGAACGCGATCAAATGGCCGCCAAAGATGCATTTGCTGCGTTCAAAGAATTAGTTGCGCGTTTTCCCAATTCGAAGTATTCAGAAGATGCAAAAATGCGGATGCAATTTATTTTGAATAACCTCTCAAGATCAGAAATCAAAGTTGCTGATTTTTATTTTAAAAAAGGTGCTTATGTTGCAGCGATCAATCGTGCCCAAAGCACGATCGCCGAATATCCGGATGTACCTTCCAATGAAGAAGCTTTAAAAATATTAATTAAATCTTATGAAGCATTGGGTTTGACGCAATTAAAAAATGATATCCAACGCGTCTTTGATTCCACCTATGGCAAAGATAAAAAAGTGCCTGCACCTACATTGCCTAAACTTGGAACGGACGAAATTAAAAAACCTTGGTATCGAATTTGGTAAGTTCTTGAATAGCCGCATCAAATTCAACTCGAGTTTGAATGCGGCGCATCGGCGGCAAACCAGACAAAAGTCTTTTCCCATATCCGGTTGTGATTAAGCGCTTATCGCAAATAATGAGCGCACCGTGATCGGTCTCGCGCCTAATGAGTCGGCCAGCACCCTGCTTAAGAGAAATAGCGGCCTCAGGCATGGCGTAATCATTAAATGGGCTTTTTCCTAAACTGGTTAAACGCTGCGAACGAGCCTCGACCATCGGGTCTCCAGGTGGAGGAAAAGGCAATTTATCAATGATAACGGCTTGCAAGGCTTCACCAGGCACATCAATGCCCTCCCAAAAACTGGCAGACGCAACAAGCACACAACCTCGCTGTTGCGGCTCTATCGCCTGCCTGAATCGATCCATGAGGTATCTCTTGGGGTATTGACCTTGATACAGCACCTCTGGGTCGTTGGGCTGATCTAAATCTTCTTTCAAAATATCGGAAATAGCGGTGAGCGCTCTGAGTGTTGTTGTGAGTACCAGTGTTCGACCGCCTAATGCGCGAGCCACTTGCTGTGACAACACTGCTACTTGCTCGGAATGCAATGGGCTTTTGGGCTCGACCATATCTGCAGGCACGTAGTAAAAAGCTTGTTGTCCGTAATCGAATGGACTATCAACTTTGAGTATGGTCGATTGAGATAAACCACAGGGTTGTGTGAACCAACTCAATTGATCGTCTGTACCTAAAGTAGCAGAAGTAAAAATCCAACTTCTTGGCAAATTGGTTGTAGTGTTTGCGGTTTGACCTTCATCACTGCCAACAAATTCTGTTTGGATCATTCGGGATTGAACAACCTGCGCAATATCCAATGGTGATTGTACGAAGCGAACTTGACTGGTGACATCAACCCATCGCACCTGACCCAATTCGCAGGGTTTTCTAAAAAATGAAATGGTGTTTAAAACCTCTGTGGCTCTTGCTTGTAATTTTTCAAAATCTGGCGCGATTTCTAAAACATTTTCAAGATGCGTCATTGCTTGTTCGATGGCGAATACAAGCGCGTCCCAAGATGAGTTCCATGAGTCATCATGAATGCCTTCAGGTATTTCATCGACCCATTTGAGTTTGGTGGAGTTGGGATGCTTGCCAATGGTTAATCGCAGATCTCGTGTGGCCAATTCGACTTGCGAAGCAATGGCTGTCCAATCGGCAAGACCTTTGGCCAATTGGATTCCTGCGGCCAATAGGTCGTGGGTGAAATCAAGCAACTGCCCTGTTGTGATTTGCTGACCTAAAAACTGTGTGCCCGTTTCATTAAGTTGATGTGCCTCATCAAAAATAACAACACGAACGCTGGGTAAAATTTCGGCCATACCCGATTCGCGCACCACTAAATCTGCAAAAAACAAATGGTGATTGATCACCACAATGTCAGCGGCCATGGCCTCGCGTCTGGCTTGATTGACATGACACTCTCGCCAAAAGCTGCACTCGGAACCCATACAGTTGTCGCGCGATGATGTGATGTAGGGAATGAGAGACGATCGTTCATCAAGGCCTGGCAAATCAGACAAATCGCCCGTTGTAGTTTGAGGTGCCCATTTTTTTACTTTGACTAAAAGATCAACAGCACTTCGATCAGCCAGCATGGTTTGTTCATGAACTAAATCGAGACGATGCTGACACAAATAACTGGAACGACCTTTAAGGAGTGCGGTTCGAAGCGGCAAATTGAGCACTTCGAGCAGTTTGGGTAGGTCTCTAGAAAATAATTGATCTTGTAATGTTTTGGTGGCGGTTGAGAGCAAGATTCTTTCGCCGCTTAATAAGGCGGGAACCAGATACGCATAGGTTTTGCCCACACCCGTGCCTGCTTCTACAACCAACGATCCGCCCTCTTCGACAAGTTTGGCCACTGCCAATGCCATTTGCGTTTGACCATCTCTGGGTTTGAATTGTTCGGTAGAGCGAGCTAACGGGCCTGAAGAATTAAAAACTTCGAGGACCATTTTTTGGAGTTGAGAATAGTCGGACATTTTTAGGGCGACTTTGTCGGCTGACCCGGTATGGGTAGAGGGTCAGAGGGCGTGTCTCTACGACTGGCGTTTCTATCTAAAACGGATTTTTTGTGTTCTTGAGCGTCTAAAAGCTTTTTTTCGTATTTGGACCTTTCAGAGCCTGCGTTGTTTATTTTTTGATCTTGATTGGCTTCCTTGTCCTGAACGGATTTGATTTGTGCATTTTTATTTTGAATATTGCTAGACTCGTCTTGCTTCTTTTTTTCAGCGTCTTCTTGTTTCTTCTTTAAATTTTGCTGTCTCTCGTATTGAGCGTCTAATAATTTTTGACGATTTTTTTCATTTTCGAGTGCTTTTTCGAAAGACATTATTTCTTCGTATCGATCAATCGCATCTCCCGCTTTTTTCTTACGCTCTATGTCGTTGAGAATAATTTCTTGACGTCTGATTTCGTTGAGGGTTGTAATATTTTTTTGCTTGGCTGTTGCTTTGCAATCGTTGACGGCAAATTTAGAGTAACAAATTTTGGTTTCATTTTTAAATAAATCATTGGTATGCATTTTTTGCTGCTCTAATTTTTTTCTTTCTTGGGTAACGTCGATGCCTTTGATGATTTGGGGATCGAGTGATGTAGATTCAGCTTGTGTTTGCGCCAAGGTAAAAAGTGGCACGAGTAAAAATATACAAGCAAAAAAGATTGATCTAATCATGTGAGGCCCGTATCAACATGACGACGCTGAAGGGACAAAAATTCGGCGGATTGCATTTCTTTGAGTCGAGATACAGTACGAGGGAACTCATGAGAAAGTGGACCCTGGGTATATAACTGTTCTGGTGTCACCTCGGCTGAAATAATTAATTTAATGTGCCTATCGTACAAAACATCGATGAGCAAAGTAAAGCGGCGAGCGGGTGACGCCATTGACTCGTTCATTTTGGGTACGTTGCTCAGGAACACCGTATGAAATTGCGCTGCAATTTCAAGGTAATCATTTTGAGACCGCAGGCCAGCGCACAACACCTGAAAATCAAACCAAACTATGCCGCCCGCACGACGAATCGCTTGAAATTGTCGAGAATCGATTTGAAGAGTTGGAGACTCATCGACCGCTTCTGCAAGCTTGGTAAACGTTGCGTTCATTTGCGCTTCGACTTCTTGGCTTAGCGGCGTTTGATAGAGTTGCGCCTGCTCGAGCGTTTGAAGTCTGTAATCAACGCCCGCATCAACCTGAACCACATCCATGGTTTGATTTAGCAAATCGATGGCAGGCAATATGCGATCTCTGTGCAAACCATCGGGATAAAGTAAATCGGGCCTGAAGTTGGATGTGGTGATAAGACCCACCTCGTTGGCATAAAGTGCGCTGAGCAGTCGATGCAAAATCATGGCGTCTGTGATATCAGCCACATGAAATTCATCAAAGCAAATGAGTTTGAATCGCTTAGAAATTCTGCGCGCCAATTCGTCGAGTGGATTGACGGTGCCTTGCAAATCACGCAACTCGCGATGAACTTCTCGCATGAATTCATGAAAATGCAATCGCGTTTTTCTTTGAATAGGAACGGATTGATAAAAACAATCCATTAAAAAACTTTTGCCACGGCCCACACCGCCCCACAAATAAACACCTTTGGGTACAGGTAAATGATTGATAATTTTTTTTATTTTGTTGGATCGTTTTTTTTTATAGACGGACCAATCGTCGGCGCACCTTTGCAAAGCGGCGACGGCGTTGAGTTGCGCAGCATCGCTTTGATAACCGCGTTTTTTGATTTCAGCATGATAGGCTTGGAGAACGAACATGATGCGTAACTATATCGCCTATGCAGAGATTTTATTCAAAACCAATTCGAATGTAAACACATCAAAAAATAAAAGCCAAAGACCAGCGGTGATCAAAAGTTGAGTGTGCGTTTATCGACAGCCAATGCGGCTTCTTTTGTGGCTTCACTCAAGCTGGGATGTGCGTGACAAATTCTCGCAATGTCTTCTGCGCTGGCTTTAAATTCCATGGCTACAACAGCTTCAGAAATGAGTTCACTGGCCATCGGCCCTACAATGTGCACGCCCAAAATTTCGTCGGTTATTGCGTCAGCCAAAAACTTGACCATGCCAGTGGTGTCGCCTAATGCGCGAGCGCGACCGTTGGCAAGAAACGGAAAAGTACCCGCTTTGTAAGCAATACCTTGTTCTTTGAGTTGCTGTTCGGTTTTTCCAACCCACGCAATTTCTGGACTGGTGTAGATGACCCAAGGAATGGTGTTGAAATTGACGTGACCGTGTTGTCCTGCGATACGCTCTGCAACAGCAACGCCCTCTTCTTCTGCCTTGTGAGCCAACATAGGGCCACGCACCACGTCACCCACCGCCCACACATTGGGCAAATTAGTTTTGCACTCGTCGTTAACGACGATGGCGCCGCGCTCGTCGAGTTTTAATCCAATTTTGTCTGCGTGAAGACCGTCGGTGTTGGGAACTCGACCAATAGAAATAATCAACTTGTCGACGTCCAACAGTTGATATTCACCTTTGGCGTTTTTATACGTAACTGAAACACCTTTTTTGGAGTTTTTAATTTCTCCAACTGTGATGCCTAATTGAATTTTGAGGCCTTGTTTGTCAAAAGATTTTTTTGCTTCTTTGGCAATTTGTTCGTCAACTGCACCCAAAAATGTTGGCAATCCTTCAAGAATGGTAACTTCAGAGCCCAATCTGCGCCAAACCGATCCCATCTCCAGACCAATCACACCTGATCCAATCAAACCCAATCGAGAGGGCACGTGATCAATTTTGAGTGCGCCGTCGTTTGACAAAATATTAACTTCATCAAAGGGTGTGCCAGGCAACGCGCGTGCACTAGAACCCGTTGCAACAACGATGTGTTTGCCCGTGATGGTTTCGTTCGTTGCGTCATTGACTTGAATTTGATAGGCACCATCAACAGCCTGGACGAATGATCCAGTTCCATGGAAAAAAGTAATTTTATTTTTTTTGAATAAATACAAAATCCCATCGTTATTTTGTTTCACGACCGTGTCTTTACGCGCCAACATTTTTTTGATATCCATGTTGATGCCTTTGACCGAAATGCCGTGATCTTCAAAATGATGGTTGGCGTGATCAAAGTGTTCCGACGATTGCAACAAAGCCTTAGAAGGAATGCAACCCACATTGGTACAGGTGCCGCCTAGCGAAGGACCGCCCGCCGTATTTTTCCATGCATCAATGCAGGCTGTTTGAAAGCCCAGTTGAGCGGCACGAATCGCTGCAATATATCCACCAGGTCCACCGCCGATGACGATGACGTCAAATTGTTTACTCATGATTTTTTAAAAATTAAATGTCAAAGAGAAGGCGCGATGGATCTTCTAAAGCTTCCTTCATCACAACCAAGCCCAATACTGCTTCGCGTCCGTCAATGATTCGATGATCGTAAGACATCGCCAAATAGTTGATCGGACGGATCACGATTTGCCCGTTTTCAACAACCGCGCGGTCTTTGGTTGCATGCACACCCAAAATGGCAGACTGAGGTGGGTTAATGATGGGCGTTGACAGCATAGAACCAAATGTGCCGCCATTAGAAATAGAGAAAGTACCGCCCGTCATTTCTTCAATACCCAATTTGCCGTCGCGCGCTTTGTTACCGTATTCCGCAATTTTCTTTTCGATATCGGCAAAACTCATTTGATCTGCGTTTCTGATAATCGGCACAACCAAACCACGGGGTGAACCCACCGCAATACCAATATCAAAGTAGCCGTGGTAGACAATGTCGTTGCCATCCACCGATGAATTGAGGATGGGATATTTTTTGAGTGAATGTACGGCCGCTTTAACGAAGAAACTCATGAAGCCAAGTTTGACGCCGTGTTCTTTTTCAAATTTTTCTTGAAACTTTTTGCGCATCTCCATAACAGGCGCCATATTGACTTCGTTGAAAGTCGTCAATATCGCATTGGTGGCTTGCGACTGAAGCAAGCGTTCTGAAACACGGGCGCGCAAACGCGTCATGGGAACGCGTTGTTCGGGTCGATCGCCCAACTGAACCGATGGTGCACTAACCTGTGGCAGCGTAGTTGTTGTAACTCCAATTGAAATGACTGCTGTGGGCTTCACACCCGACGCAATCGCAGATAGGGCATCACCTTTGGTAACGCGTCCATCTTTGCCAGTTCCGCTCACGGCGCCTGCAGAGAGTTGATTGTCGGCCAATATTTTGGCTGCGGCTGGCATGGCCACTCCGGCGTGAGATTGAGATGCGGGTGCTGGGCTAGCAGCTTTTGGAGCAGCAGCAGTTGCAGCTAGCGATGCAGCAACAGAAGCAGCACTGACTTTTCCATCGGTATCGATACGTGCAATGAGTTGTTCGGCTAAAACGGTTGTGCCGTCCCCCATCACAATTTCAGAAAGAACACCTGCAGAAGGTGCAGGAACTTCAAGCACGACTTTATCGGTTTCAATTTCAATCAGAATTTCATCTGCAGCTACTGGATCACCGACTTTCTTTTTCCATTGCAACATGGTCGCTTCTGCAACAGATTCAGACAACTGAGGAACTTTGACTTCAACAATAGACATTTTTTACTTTCGGAATTTGATTTAAAAAAAATTATTTGGTCAGGATAAAGCCCTTGAGCTTTCCAAATGCACCTTCAACCAAGGCCTTTTGTTGCTCTTGGTGTAAATGGGAATAACCCACCGCAGGAGATGCGGACGCAGCGCGACCTGAGTAACCCAATTTTTGATCGACTTCCATATTTTCATGAATATAGTGTTGAACAAAGAACCATGCGCCTTGATTTTGCGGCTCGTCTTGTGTCCAAACCAACTCGGTTGCATTGGGATATTTTTTAAGCTCGTTGGCAAACGCTTTGTGTGGGAATGGATAGAGCTGCTCAACGCGCAAGATGGCCACGTCTTTGAGTTCTTTTTCTTCACGCTTTTTGACCAAGTCGTAATAAACTTTTCCTGAGCAAACAAGCACTCGTTTAACTTTGTCGTTTTTGAGTTCTTTACTTTCAGGAATAACGGTTTGGAATCCGCCTTTTGTAAATTCCGATATAGGCGATGTTGCGTCTTTGTTGCGCAACAAAGATTTGGGCGTAAAGATGATGAGAGGTTTGCGCAAATCACGCACCATTTGACGACGCAAGACATGAAAAATCTGACTTGCTGTGGTGGGTTGAACGAGTTGCATATTGGTATCTGCCGCCAATTGCATAAAACGCTCAAGCCTTGCAGAACTGTGCTCTGGTCCTTGACCTTCATAGCCATGGGGCAACATCAATGTAAGGCCATTGACACGACCCCACTTGACTTCGCCTGAAGCAATGAATTGATCAATCACGACTTGAGCACCATTTGCAAAGTCGCCAAATTGCGCTTCCCAAATCACCAAGGTGCTCGGGTCATTGGATGCGTAGCCATACTCAAAGGCCAGAACCGCTTCTTCAGACAAAATCGAATCAATCACAACAAAGGGCGCTTGTGTTTCCGACACATTTTCTAAGGGCACAAAAGTACCTATATCCCATTTTTCTTTGTTTTGATCGTGGATCACTGCATGGCGATGCGTGAATGTTCCACGTCCACTATCTTCACCAGATAAACGAACAGGAAATCCGCTCGCAACCAATGAAGCAAAAGCCATGTGCTCGCCCATTCCCCAATCAACGGGTGTATCACCTCGACCCATTGAGGCACGATCGTCGATGACTTTTTTAACCAATTGATGTGGAGAAATTGTTGCGGGCAATGTCGTTATTTTTTCGGCCAAACGTTTCCACTCTGCCAAAGGAATTGCAGTGTCTCCAAAGTCGGTCCATTTTTTTCCTAAAAATGGCGACCAATCCACAGAGAATTTGCTTTTGAAATTGGTAAGAGAAGGGTCTGAACCATGCTTACCTGCTTCCATGGCCGCACGATAGGACTTAACCATTTCGTCGCCCAATGCGTCGCCCATACCTTGCGCAGTTAATTTATCTGCATAAAGTTTGCGGGTGCCTGGATGCGTTGCAATTTTTTTGTACATTAAGGGCTGAGTGAGGCTGGGCGTATCTTGCTCGTTGTGGCCCAATTTTCTAAAGCATGTGATATCAACTACCACATCTTGACAAAACTCCATCCGAAAATCCAATGCCAATTGCGTAGCAAGAACCACGACTTCTGGATCATCGCCATTGACGTGCAAAACAGGTGCCTCAACCATCTTGACGATATCGGTGCAATAAACGGTTGAACGCATATCTCTTGGATCTGATGTTGTAAATCCAATTTGATTGTTAATGATGATGTGAACCGTACCGCCTGTGGTGTATCCACGCGTTTGCGCCAAAGCCAATGTTTCTTGATTGACACCTTGACCGCCAAAGGCCGCATCACCATGAACCAAAACGGGCAATACCTGATTGCCCTTGGGGTCGCCGCGTCGATCCATTCGCGCGCGAACAGAACCTTCGACAACAGGATTAACAATTTCTAAATGCGATGGATTGAAAGCCAGCGCTAAGTGCACAGGACCGCCAGGCGTTGTGACGTCCGAGCTAAAACCTTGATGGTATTTCACGTCGCCTGCGGGCAACTCTTCGGGCGCTGTGTGATCAAACTCTGCAAACAAATCTTTGGGCATTTTTCCCATGCAATTAACCAACACGTTGAGTCGGCCTCTGTGCGCCATGCCAATCACAATTTCTTGCACGCCTCGCGCGCCTGCCAACTGAATCAGTTCATCCATCGAAGCAATAAAGCTTTCGCCACCTTCGAGTGAAAAACGTTTTTGTCCGACGTATTTGGTATGAAGAAAACGCTCAAGGCCTTCAGCCGCTGTGAGTCGATCCAAAATATGTTTCTTTTTATCGGCAGTGAAATTGGGCTTGCTGCGAATACTTTCTAATTTTTGTTGCCACCAACGTTTTTGCGCTTGGTTGGTGGTGTACATGTATTCGGCACCCAACGTTCCGCAATAAGTTTCTTTGAGCGCGTTGAGCAATTCTCGCAAACTCATGCGATCTTTGCCAAAAAAAGTATTGCTCGTGTCGAAAATAGTTTCTTGATCAGAATCTGTGAACCCATAAAAAGAAGGCTCCAGCTCTGGAATAGGGGGACGCTCTGTTCGTTGCAAAGGATCAAGGTTAGCCCATCGTTGACCCACATTGCGATAAGCCGCAATCAATTGTTGTACTGCTGTTCGCTTGCGACCCATTTCAGCGTCAGCGCTGGCCATCACCACTTTGGTCCCGCCCGCTTTGGCGCGCTCAGCAAAGGCATTGATCACAGGAAGATGCGGCACGTCTTTATCGTGGGAACCATCCACTGCAGGAACATGCTGAAGGGCATCAAAATAAGAACGCCATGAATCAGGGACGCTGCCAGGATTGGCCAAATAACTTTCATACATCTCCTCAACATAAGGAGCATTGCCACCAAATAAGTAGGTGTTATTGGAATAGGTTTGATAGACGGACGAGTCCGTACGAGTTGAATCACTCATTGCGCTGACCTCCATTCCCCTTGAGGGAACATTAGCTGGTTAGAAAAAAAACCTTCACGACACGGCTTAACCGGATAGTGAATACGACTTAGATTGGAATCAATCTAACGCTAAACTATTTTAGCCACTGAAATGATGAAATTAAAAAAAATGAATGAAAAAACCAACATTTAAGGTCAGATTCATGTCAGGAGAGTTGGTCTTTGATTTGTTGCAAGGGTGTGGGGTCATCGATCGTGGTAAGGTCACCTGGATCGCGGTTTTCACATACCGCTTGAATAGCCCTGCGAAGCAATTTACCGCTTCGTGTTTTTGGCAACAAACTCACGAATAAAACCCTAGAAGGTCGGGCAACCGCTCCCAATTGGTGATCAACCAATTTCATGATGTCGCCCTCTAACTTTAATTTTTGACTGGGTTCATCTAAACCCGTGGCATCTTTAGGAACCACAAAGGCCATGGCTAGTTGTCCTTTGAGTGCGTCTGCAACACCCACCACAGCCACTTCTGCCACATTGGGATGACTTGAAATGCTTTCTTCAATTTCCCGCGTGCCCAAACGATGTCCCGCCACATTGATCACGTCGTCGGTGCGACCCAAAATAAAGAAGTACCCGTCTTTGTCACGAATGCCCCAATCAAATGTGGAGTAAACCATTTGCCCAGGAACGCTCGTCCAATAGGTTTTAACGAATCGTTGATCATCACCCCACACGGTTTGCAAACATCCAGGAGGTAATGGCCCTTCAATGACGACAACACCTTTTTCGTTGGCGCCAGTGAGTTCTTGCCCCGTGTTTTCATCCAGTAATTTGACACGGTAACCATACATGGCCACACCAGGACTACCGAATTTGCTGGCCTTTTTTTCTACGCCGTTAGCGATTGTCAAAATAGGCCAGCCTGTTTCCGTTTGCCAATAGTTGTCGATAATGGGTTTGTTTAAACTTTCAGAAATCCATTTGGCAGTGGGCTCATCGAGCGGTTCGCCTGCTAAATACAAAGCCTTGAGCGACGACAAATCATATTTTGAAAGAAAAGCAGGATCTTGTTTTTTCAAAACTCGAACCGCTGTCGGCGCACTGAACATCACGGTTACCTTGTATTTTTCAACCAACTGCCACCAAATGCCACCATCGGGGCGTGTTGGAAGGCCCTCATACATGATGGTGGCCATGCCAGCAATGAGCGGGCCATAAATGATGTAACTGTGACCCACGACCCAGCCGATGTCTGAGGTTGAAAAATAAGTTTCACCTGCATGACCTTCAAAAATGTGTTTCATGCTCGCAGCCAGTGCGACGCAGTAACCACCCGTGTCTCTTTGAACGCCTTTGGGTTTACCTGTAGTCCCTGATGTATATAAGGTGTAACTGGGATGTGTGCTTTCTAACCATTCGCAATCGACTTTTTTGGATTGATGCGTTTGACGCAAGCTCGCATAGTCATGATCAAGACCATTCACAGTTGCATATTCACTTAAATTTCGATTCACCATCAAAACGCTTAGCGGTTTGTGTTGACTCAATGCAATCGCATCATCAAGCAATGGTTTGTATGAAACGACTTTGCCACCGCGAGAACCCGCATCTGCACTAATGACAACTTTGGGAGTCGCGTCTTCAATTCGAGACGCCAGAGAGTGTGAAGCAAATCCACCGAATACAACCGAATGGATTGCACCGATGCGCGCACAGGCCAACATCGCAAATGCAGCCTCTGCGATCATGGGCATATAAATTAAAACCCGATCGCCTTTTTTAACACCCAAGGTTTGCAAAATAGCGGCCAGGGTTTGTACTTCGGCGTGCAATTGAGAAAACGTATATGTAATTTCTAGATTAGTTTCAGTAGAGACATAAATCAAAGCGGGTTGATCACCCCTTTGCTCCAGATGTCGATCGACCGCGTTGTAACAAAGATTGGTCGTGCCTCCTTGATACCACTTGGCAAATGGAGGATTGGTGTAATCACAAATCTGCTTGGGTTGCTCATGCCAATGAATGAGTTGCGCTTGATCGCTCCAAAATTGTTCTGGTTTTTCAATAGACTGCCGATAAAAAACATCGTAAGACTGCATATAAAAACTCCATTTTTTATTTAATGAGTGATTGAACGAGCTTGAATGATGGGTGATCCGCGTTTTTTAACCACTCAAAGAGGACCATCTCGGTTGTTAATAGTTCTGCGCCAGAGCCAGCGAGTCGATCGAAAGCGGCGTCACGATTTCTTTCTGTTCGGGATGTGCACGCATCTGTGACCACCCAAACTTCTATTTCGTTATCTAACAACTCTAAAGCTGTTTGCATCAAGCACACATGCGCCTCACAACCCGCCAAGACCAACGAGGGTCTTTGCATTTGCGGCGCATCGTCATTTTTTTGTAAATGCTTAGGCAAACTTCTTGCGTTGCCACTTTTGGGGCGTTGCGGCGGCACAAGCCAATCCAACAAACCATCGGCCACCGCACTGAAAGACATTTTGTTTAATGTTTTTGAACAATAGGACTTGAGCTCGGCGTGGTTAGGGCCCAATTTCTCTGGATTTTGCTCAACGCCCCATATAGGAATATGCATGGCACTTGCTGTTTTTGTCAAGCGCAACGCATTTTGAATACACGAGGGACCCTCGTGCAGTGAAGGCATGAGGCGATCTTGATAGTCAATCAAAATCAATTGAGAGTCTTGTTCATTGAGAAGCATGCTTGAATTTTAGTGACATCAGTTATCTTGTAACTTACATCCAAAGATCAATTTGTCAAACATGAGGCAAAAAGGTCTCAATAAGAAGGTATGATGCATGGATGCGTTATTTAGCAATTATTTTGATGCTATGGGCTGGATGGGTTCAGGCGGCGCCACACACACAGACAACTGACGACATCGAAAATTTTTTACAAGACAAGGGTGTGATCGCCCAAATCAATCAACTCAAACAAAACGTCGGCCAACAAGCGTCCGAACTAATTCTGAGCGCCATGGGGTTTTTAGGGGTTCCCTACAAACGCGGTGGCAGTAACGAAAACGGTTTTGATTGCAGTGGTTTTGTTCGCAGCATGTATGAGCAAACAGTCGGTTTGGTATTGCCTCGCAGGGCCAAAGAACAGGCCGCCGTCACTGACAAAATCGATAAACAAGAATTACAACCGGGCGACTTGGTATTTTTTAATACGCTCAAGCAAACCTTCAGTCATGTCGGCATCTATATTGGCAACAATCAATTTATCCATTCGCCAAGGCAAGGTGGCGAAGTAAGAGTTGAAGACATGCGTCAAGCCTATTGGGAAAAAAGATTCAATGGTGCGCGTCGCGTCAATTCAGAAAATCTCAAAAACGCAACCCAACCCTAAAATAAAGCCCACAGGAAGGTGGGCTTTTTAATTTATCGCTTGGCGGGTGGTAAATCAGTGCAACTGCCGTGAGCGACTTCAGCGGCCATGCCGATGCTCTCGCCCAAGGTGGGATGCGGATGAATCGTTTTACCGATATCAATTGCGTCTGCACCCATCTCTATAGCCAGTGCAACTTCGCCAATCATGTCGCCAGCATGGGTGCCCACCATGCCACCGCCTAAGATTTTTCCGTGACCATGTGTCTCGGGTGAATCATCAAATAATAATTTGGTTAATCCCTCGTCGCGTCCATTGGCAATCGCTCTACCCGATGCAGACCATGGAAACAAACCTTTTTTCACTGCAATGCCTTGCGCTTTTGCTTGGTCTTCGGTCAACCCCACCCAAGCCACTTCGGGATCGGTATAAGCGACACTTGGTATGACACGCGCATTAAACGCGGCACTGGCCAGTTGTGTATTATTACGTAATTCACCAGCAATGACTTCTGCGGCCACATGCGCTTCATGCACGGCTTTATGCGCCAGCATCGGTTGCCCGACGATATCGCCAATTGCAAAAATATGCGACACATTGGTACGCATTTGAATATCAACAGGTATAAAACCTCGATCGCTCACCACGACGCCTGCTTTTTCTGCGGCAATTTTTTTGCCGTTGGGGCTTCTTCCAACCGCTTGCAAAACCAAATCATAGGTTTGAGGAGCAGGCGCGCCTGCTCCTTCAAATGTGACTTCAATGCCTTTTGCAGTGGCCTTTGCGCCAACGGTTTTGGTTTGAAGCATGATGTTGTCAAAGCGATGCGCATTCATTTTTTGCCATACCTTGACCAAATCACGATCCGCACCTTGCATCAATGCGTCCATCATTTCGACCACATCTAAACGCGCACCCAAGGTGCTGTAAACGGTTCCCATTTCAAGACCAATGATGCCACCACCCAATATCAGCATACGCTGAGGCACCTCTTTGAGGCCCAATGCGCCCGTGCTATCAACCACGCGCGGATCCTCTGGTATAAACGGCAAACGTACTGCTTGACTACCTGCTGCAATGATGCAATTTTTAAAACCGATTATTTTTTGTGTGCCTGTTTTTTCTTGTGCGGTACCTGTTGTTTCTTCAACAATCAAATTATGTGCATCTGTAAACGCACCATAACCACGCACAGTAGTGACCTTGCGCATTTTGGCCATGGCAGCCAATCCACCAGTTAATTTGCCAATGACTTTTTCTTTGTGCGATCTGAGCTTATCGATGCTCACCTTGGGGTTTCCAAAATCAACACCCAAATCGGCCATGTGACTCACTTCGTCCATCACGGACGCCACATGCAACAAAGCTTTGGATGGAATACATCCCACGTTCAGGCATACACCACCCAAAGCTGCATATCTTTCAACCAAAATGACTTTCAATCCAAGATCAGCGGCTCTGAATGCGGCGGAATACCCACCAGGACCCGCACCCAAGACCAACAAATCGCATTGCATATCAACAGCGCCAACAAAACTACTGGAGATAGGAACAGATACTGGAGCAGGAGATACGGATGCAACACTAACTGGCTCCTTGACCGGTTGAGGACTGGGTGCTGATGGCGCACTTGGAGCGGGTGCAACGTCATTTGCATCTAAAGTAAGAACCACTGTTCCTTGATTGATTTTGTCACCCAGCTTGACTTTGATTTGTTGAACCACGCCACCATGAGAAGCAGGAATTTCCATCGATGCCTTATCGGATTCAACTGTGAGCAAACTTTGCTCGGGCTTGATGGTGTCACCAGGCTTGACCAATATTTCGATCACCGCCACATCTTTAAAGTCTCCAATATCAGGGACATGAATTTCTATGATTGCCATTTTCAATCCTTAAAGAAGTACACGGCGAAAATCGCTCAAAATTTGACCTAAGAACGCGTTAAATCGCGCTGCAGATACCCCATCGATCACGCGATGATCCCACGTCAAACTGAGGGGCAACATCAAACGAGGTACAAATTGTTTGCCGTCCCACACGGGCTCCATCGTACTTTTACAAACACCCAAGATGGCCACTTCAGGCGCATTGATTATGGGCGTGAAATATTTACCCCCAATGCCACCCAAGCTTGAAATTGTGAAAGAGGCACCCATCATTTCTGCTGGACTGAGTTTTCCTTCGCGTGCTTTTTTAGCAAGTTCGGACATCTCTTGGCTGATTTGCAAGATGCCTTTTTGGTCGGCATTTTTAATAACGGGCACCATCAAACCATTGGGCGTATCGGCGGCAAAACCAATATGCCAATAATTTTTATAAACCAATGCATCGCCATCGAGTGAGCTATTAAATTCTGGATATTTTTTGAGTGCAGCAACACAGGCTTTGATTAAAAACACAAGCATCGTTACTTTGACGCCCGATTTTTCATTTTCTTTATTGGTAGAAATTCTGAATGCTTCTAACTCTGTGATGTCTGCATCGTCGTGATTGGTGACCGCAGGAATCATAATGGCGTTGCGCAACAAATTGGCACCGCTGATTTTTTTGATGCGACCCATTTCTTTGCGCTCGATGGTGCCAAACTTGGCAAAGTCCACTTGTGGCCATGGAATCAAACCCAGTCCTGCGCCTGAATTACCACCAGAGCCATTGCTTTGTTGCGCTTTGGTTTGCATCGAGCCCGACATCACAGCACTGGTGAAATTTTGAACGTCTTCAAGAGTGATGCGACCTTTGTTACCAGAGCCTTTGACTTCATTTAAGGGGACACCCAACTCGCGTGCAAATTTTCTAATCGATGGAGACGCGTGAGGAAGTTGAGCTGATGGTATTTCTTGTGGTTGGCGTGCTTGAGCAGCAACAACGGGTGCAGGAGCAGATGGCGCAGGGGATGAAACAGTTGCAGCAACTGGGGCAACGACTGCAGCAACCGCTGGTGCTACATGTGCAGGAGGGGCCGTCGCCGCCTCGCCCGATACTTCGATAACAGCCAACAAATCACCGATGTTGAGTTTGTCGCCCATCTTGACTTTGAGCTCTTTGAGAACGCCAGTTGCAGAAGAAGGAATTTCCATTGAAGCTTTATCTGATTCAACAGTAACCAACGATTGTTCAACTTTGATGTTGTCGCCTGGTTTTACCAACAACTCAATCACTGCCACGTCTTTGAAGTCGCCAATATCAGGAACTTTGATTTCTATTGATGCCATGATTTTTTTCTCCGACTTTATGCGTACAAAGGGTTGATTTTGTCAATTTGAATGCCGTATTTGGTAATGGCCTCTGCCACTTTTTCTAACGGTAATTCACCATCTTCATGTAATGATTTGAGTGCAGCAATGACGATGTAATGTCGATTGATTTCAAAATGCTCGCGTAGTTTTTTGCGGAAATCGCTGCGACCAAAACCATCGGTGCCTAACACTTTATAAGCACGTCCCTTAGGTATATACGCACGGATCTGATCGGCAAATGATTTCATGTAGTCTGTGGATGCAACCACGGGGCCTGCATACGCACCCAATTGATCTGCGACAAATGCGGTACGTGGTTTATCAGTGGGATGCAACAAGTTCCAACGGTCGGTAGCTGCGCCTTCGCGTGCCAATTCATTGAAGCTGGTGCAACTCCAAACATTAGCGGCGATACCCCAATCTTTGGCCAGCAATTCACGAGCAGCAATGGATTCACGCAAAATAGAACCTGACCCTAATAAATTAACGCGCAATGATTTTTTGACGCCCTCGCCTTTTTGTAACAAATACATGCCTTTGATGATTTGCTCTTCGGTTCCTTTTTCAAGACCAGGCATTGGATAGTTTTCATTAAGCAGCGTGAGGTAATAAAAAACATTTTCTTGTTTTTCAACCATGCGCTTAAGTCCATGTTGCATGATGACACCGATTTCGTGTGCAAAGGTGGGGTCATAGCTGATGCAATTGGGAATCGTGCCCGCCAAAATATGGCTGTGGCCATCTTCGTGTTGTAATCCTTCCCCATTAAGCGTTGTGCGACCCGATGTGCCTCCGAGCAAAAATCCTCTGGCTTGCATGTCACCCGCCGCCCACGCCAAATCTCCCACGCGTTGAAAACCAAACATCGAGTAATACACATAAAACGGAATCATGATGCGGTTATTGGTGGAGTAAGAAGTAGCTGCCGCAATCCAACTGCTGATACCACCCGCTTCGTTGATGCCTTCTTGCAAAATTTGACCTTGCTTGTCTTCCTTGTAGTACATCACTTGGTCTTTATCAACAGGCGTGTATTGTTGTCCTGCTGGGTTATAAATTCCAATTTGTCTAAATAAACCTTCCATGCCAAACGTACGCGCTTCATCAACCAAAATAGGAACCACACGAGGCCCAATGGCTTGATCACGCAACAATTGAGTTAAGAATCGAACATAAGCTTGAGTCGTAGAAATTTCGCGACCCTCAGCGGTTGGCTCTAAAACCGCTTTAAAAACATCAAGGGAAGGCACCGTGAATTGCTCGTCAGCTTTGACACGGCGGTGCGGCAAATAACCACCCAATGCGTTTCGACGCTCATGCAAATATTGCATCTCAGGTGTATCGTCAGCTGGCTTATAAAAAGGCAGCTTGGCTAAATCGCTATCTGGGATTGGAATATTGAATCGATCACGAAAAATTTTGATATCTTCATCGGTAAGTTTTTTGGTTTGATGAACCGTATTTTTACCCTCGCCTGCAGAACCCATACCAAAACCTTTGACGGTTTTAATCAATAAAACGGTCGGTTGCCCTTTGTGCTTCACTGCTGCTGCATAAGCCGCATAAACTTTTTGCGGATCATGTCCGCCGCGACGCAAATTCCAAATTTCGTCGTCGCTCATCTTGGCAACCATCTCTAATGTTTTGGGATCCTTGCCAAAGAAATTTTTTCTCACATAGGCGCCGTCATTGGCTTTGAGGGCTTGGTAGTCCCCGTCTAGAGTTTCCATCATGACGCGATGCAACGCGCCATCTTTGTCACGAGCAAGCAATGGATCCCAGTTACTACCCCAAATGAGCTTGATCACATTCCAGCCCGTGCCACGAAACTCGCTTTCGAGTTCTTGAATGATTTTTCCGTTGCCACGCACGGGGCCATCGAGTCGTTGCAAATTGCAGTTCACAATAAAAATAAGATTGTCTAAATTTTCGCGCGCTGCCAAACCAATTGCACCCAACGATTCGACTTCGTCCATCTCGCCGTCACCACAAAAAACCCAAACCTTGCGGTTTTCGGTGTTGGCAATACCGCGGGCGTGTAAATATTTAAGAAAGCGTGCTTGATAGATGGCCATCAAAGGGCCCAAGCCCATCGATACGGTTGGGAACTGCCAAAACTCGGGCATCAGCTTGGGGTGTGGATAGCTCGATAGCCCCTTGCCATCGACCTCTTGTCTGAAATTTAACAACTGCTCTTCGCTTAAGCGACCTTCAAGAAATGCACGCGCATAAACACCAGGTGAAACATGGCCTTGAATAAATAACAAATCACCGCCGTGATTTTCATTTTCAGCGTGCCAAAAATGATTAAAGCCTGCGCCAAACAAATGCGCCAACGAAGCAAATGAACCGATGTGACCGCCTAAATCGCCACCGTCTTCTGGATTGTGTCGATTGGCCTTGACGACCATCGCCATAGCATTCCAACGCATATATGCACGTAATCGCTCTTCAATTTCAATATTTCCAGGGCAACGCTCTTCTTGATCGGTTTCAATCGTATTAATATAGCCCGTGTTTGCAGAAAACGGCATGTCGATGCTACTTTCTCTGGCATGCTCCAACAATTGCTCTAATAAAAAGTGCGCGCGCTCTGGTCCTTCGGCGGAAATGACGGCTGATAAGGCGTCTAACCACTCACGCGTCTCTTGACTATCGGCATCGTTAATGGCGAAAGTTTTTAAATCATTAGGTAGTGCTGACATGCGATGCTCCTTGTTCGTTTTAAGTTTTATTTATAGTTTTATATCCTAAGTTCATATTTTCTTACATTTTAATTAAAATTTCAAATAGTAAATATATATTTCATAATGCAAAATTTTAAAACCATGGATTTATTACTAAACTTGACTTGTGCGAATTAATTACCCTCAAATAAAAGCTATTCCAAAAAAACTCAGCCAAAAGTGGCTGAATTGGTGGCGAGTTCAAAGCCCAAGCCATCAAGACCGCTTGGCACTGCTAGCCCCTTTGGGCGCGGTCACTTTGTTCTTTGTCGCTATCGTTGTAACCATTGCCTACCTTCGAATTGAAGAAATCGAAAGAGAACAAGAAAGTGTGCAACGCGAACTCGAATACGCACAGCAACAACTGCGATTGAAATTGCTCGATAGACAAGAGCAATTGATGCGAATCGCCAGAGAAATATCCAATAAGGAAATCAACCCCGAAGAATTTATCAAAGAATCTGAAGGCTTGGTTACACAATATCCTGAAATCAATTCAATTACCTGGATAGATCAAAACCAACGCATCAAGTCTAATTTTTCGGCACCATCTGTACAAATCAATCAAATGCGCGCCGTTGGCGAGAAATTAAAGCAAACAGAAACCATCAACACATTCAATCTCGCCAAAGATTTAAAGATTTCTGTTTATTCAGAGCCTATTTATTCCAATACCAAAGGGCAAAGCATAGAAAGTATTTTGGAACTGCACTTACCCATCACCATGCATTCCAAATTTGAGGGTGTGATCATTGCGGATTTTTCGATCGATGGCTTACTGCGATACACCATTCCAACCGACATTCGTTCACACCATGCGGTTGCTTTTTTGGATGGCAAAGGAAATATTCTTGCAGGTCAATCGATCTCATCCATCAACCGCAAAAACTCACTTATTCCTTGGTCAAATAAAACCTTTGACTTCGCCATTCCTGTGTCACCTGTTGGCAATAGTCTCAACTTAAGGGCTCAAACTTACCGAACCTCACAGGGATTGATTGGCAACGGTATGTTTTGGCTGGTAATGGCACTCAGTGGCATCACCGCTTGGTTACTGATTGGAACATGGCGACACACACGTCGACGACTGCAAGCGCAGCAAGCTTTGATTGCAGAAACGAATTTTCGCCGTGCCATGGAAAACTCGATTTTGACGGGTATGCGGGCCATGGACTTGAACGGCAAGATTACTTACGTGAATGCAGCTTTTTGTCAAATGACGGGTTGGACTGAAGCAGAGTTGGTGGGCCTCATGCCGCCATTTCCGTATTGGCCTGACGAGGACAAAGAAATATTAACCAGTAAATTAGCAGACGAATTACAAGGCCGAACCACGTCGAGTGGATTTCAAGTGCGCGTGAAAAGAAAAAATGGAACAGTGTTTGATGCACGTCTATACGTTTCGCCGTTGATTGACGCACGGTCAAAGCACACAGGTTGGATGACCTCCATGACCGACATCACCGAACCCAATCGCATTCGAGAACAACTCACCGCGTCCTATGAGCGCTTTACCAAAGTACTAGAAGCATTGGACGCGTCGGTGTCAGTTGCCCCACTAGGAAGCGCTGAGCTTTTATTCACCAATAAACTCTATCGACTTTGGTTTGGCAATCTCAGCAATGGCCATCTTCAAATGGTGACACAAGCAGGAACACCCGAAACAAAATCATCTAACTCTAACGATTCGGTTGATGATTTGGCAGGCTTTCCCGTAGCGGGCATTACCGAAACTTTGGCTGAAAATGCAGAGATTTTTATACCTAAACTTAACAAGTGGCTAGAGGTTCGATCTCGTTATCTCAATTGGGTCGATGGGCGATTGGCTCAAATGGTGATTGCAACTGATATCACGCCGCGACGTTTGGCCGAGGAACAATCATCACTCCAAGCAGAACGCGCGCAATCGGCCAGTCGACTTATCACCATGGGTGAAATGGCCTCTAGCGTTGCGCACGAACTCAATCAACCGCTCACTGCCATTAGCAATTACTGCAACGGCATGGTCTCGCGCATTCAAGGCAAACAAATATCGGATGAAGAACTTCTTAAAACATTAGAAAAAACAGCACATCAAGCACAAAGAGCGGGTCAAATTATTCAGCGCATAAAAAGTTTTGTTAAACGAAGTGAGCCCAACCGCATAGCGTCCAATATCACAGAGATGGTGACAGAAGCTTTGGAGCTTGCTAACATCGAATTGCGCAGACGTATGGTCAAACTCAATTACACGTTTGCTCACGGTCTGCCCCAAGTCATGGTTGACCCAATTTTGATTGAACAAGTTTTAATCAACCTATTAAAAAATGCCGCCGAATCCATTGATATCGCCAATCGGCCTCACCATCAACGTTTGGTTCAACTGCATGTCATGCCTGCTGAAATGCAAGGGCAATCGGCGGTTTTATTCAAGGTCACCGACAGCGGTAAAGGATTGGCCCCTGAGGTGTTGGATCGCTTATTTGAAGCATTTTTCTCTACAAAAACAGAAGGTATGGGAATTGGACTGAATTTATGCCGTAGTATTGTGGAATCCCACCATGGAAGAATGCAGGCTGAGAACCTCTACAATGAGACAGAAATTGTTGGATGTCAGTTTTCCTTTTGGCTTCCTGCCTGGATCGAACATTTGTCTACCTAATCATCATCGCGATACCCAGTTACCCGGAGCTTTCAATGAGTTTGATTCCTAAAAAAGGCACTATTTACATCGTCGATGATGATGAAGCGGTTCGTGATTCTTTGCAGTGGTTGTTAGAGGGCAAAGACTATCGCGTTCGTTGTTTTGATTCTGCCGAAACATTTTTAAATCGTTACGACCCAAAAGAAGTCGCTTGTTTAATTGTTGACATTCGCATGGGCGGCATGACAGGGCTTGAATTACAAGATCGATTGGTCGAGCGCAAATCACCTTTGCCTATCGTATTCATTACTGGACACGGCGACGTACCAATGGCAGTTGACACCATGAAAAAAGGTGCCATGGACTTCATCCAAAAACCATTCAAAGAAGAAGAATTGGTCTCTTTGGTTGAACTCATGCTCGAACAAGCCAAGGAATCCTTTGCAGACTACCAATTGGCGGCTAATCGCGATGCTCTGATGGCCAAGCTCACTTCACGCGAGGCGCAAGTACTTGAGCGAATCGTCGCGGGTCGGCTGAACAAACAAATTGCAGATGATTTAGGCATCAGCATTAAAACTGTTGAAGCGCATCGCGCTAACATCATGGAAAAATTAAACGCCAATACCGTAGCCGATTTACTTAAAATCGCATTAGGCCCAACCGGAACCAAAACATAAATTATTCAACCTGATCAGCGCCCGCTCATGCGGGCGTTTTCATTACATACACGGGGATCGATTCTATGACAGCTCAAATCATTGACGGCAATCTTCTTTCCAAAAAAATTCGTGCTGATATCGCTATCCAAGTCACAGCACTGGCTGCAAAAGGTATCCAACCGGGCTTGGCTGTTATTTTGATTGGTGAAGATTCGGCCAGTCAGGTTTATGTTCGAAACAAAGTGAAAGCATGCGAAGACGTTGGGTTTTATTCACTCTTAGAAAAATACGATGCTCAAACAACAGAAAAAAAATTGTTGGCACGCGTGGAAGCTCTCAACCACGATCCAAAAATTCATGGTATTTTGGTTCAGTTGCCACTGCCCTCTCACATCGATAGCCAGCGTGTGATCGAAGCTATTTTTCCTCATAAAGATGTCGATGGCTTTCATGTGGCCAGTGCAGGCGCACTTATGACGGGTTTGCCAGGTTTTTGGCCTTGCACGCCACATGGATGTATGAAAATGCTCGAGAACATTGGGTACGATTTAAAGGGTAAACACGCAGTTGTGATCGGTCGCAGCAACATCGTTGGTAAACCCATGGCCATGATGCTTTTGCAACAAAGCGCAACCGTCACCATTTGCCACAGCCAAACCCATAATCTCAAAGAGATCACATTGCAAGCCGATGTCATCATTGCCGCTGTTGGCAAACGCAATATTCTCACCGCCGATATGGTCAAAGCAGGTGCGGTTGTATTAGATGTAGGAATGAATCGAAACGACGAAGGTAAGTTGTGTGGTGACGTCGACTTTGAGGGTGTCAAACAAGTAGCAAGTTACATCACACCTGTACCTGGCGGTGTGGGTCCTATGACCATCACTTTATTATTAACCAATACTTTGAAATCAGCTCAAATAAATATTCACTGAATCTATGAACTCCACATTACTCAATCCTTTATTAGACTTTTCTGGTTTGCCACGTTTTTCAGAAATCAAACCCGAAGACATTGAATCGGATATTGATGATTTACTTTATATTTGCAACGCAGCCCTGACATTGGTCACTGAACCCGATTTCCCGCCCACTTGGAATGAATTAGCGCACACCTTAGACGTTACTACCGAGCGACTTAGTCGCGCATGGGGAATGGTGACTCATTTGCATGCAGTGATGGACTCACCCGAACTGCGTGAGGCCTATACACAAACATTGCCCACAGTGACTGAGTTTTGGACTCGCTTGGGTAGCGATGAAAAGCTTTACGCAAAATACAAAGCCATTGATACAAATACGCTCACCTCCGAGCAAAAACGTGCGCACGCTTTGCTCCTCAGAAATTTTGTTTTATCAGGCGCCGAGCTAACAGGTGAAGCCAAAGCTCGCTTTGCACACATTCAAGAGCGCCAAGCTCAATTGACGCAACAGTTTAGCGAGCATGTGATGGACGCCACCGATTCATGGCAGTTGATCGTGAATCTCGACGAGCTCGACGGCGTGCCCTCAGATGTGATCGAAGCCGCCCGTGAAGCTGCGCAATCCAAGGGTGAGACAGGCTACCTTCTTACGCTCAGAATGCCTTGTTACTTACCCGTGATGCAATTTACAAAAAATTCAAATTTGCGTGAAAAAATCTACCGTGCTTACTCCACGCGTGCATCCGATCAATCGGCACAAAAAGAGTTTGACAATTCAGCATGCATGAAAGAAATATTGCAATTGCGACACGAAGAAGCGCAACTCTTAGGCTATCAAAATTTTGCGCAAGTTTCTTTGGCCACCAAAATGGCAGAGTCTGAAGAACAAGTAATTCAATTTTTACGCCATCTGGCACAAAAAGCCAAGCCCTCTGCGCTCATCGATTTAAAAGAGATTCGAGAATTTGCCAGTCAAGAACTAGGCATTGAGCAACTCAAGCCTTGGGATTTTACTTTTATCTCCGAAAAACTCAAAGAAAAACGCTACGCATTCAGCGAACAAGAAGTAAAACAGTATTTCACTGCGCCCAAAGTTCTTGAAGGACTTTTTAAAATTGTTGAAACGCTTTTTGAAGTGTCGATTCGATTGGACAAAGGAAGCACCTGGCACCCAGACGTGCGACTCTACAGAATTGAGCGTGACTCGCAATTGGTGGGACAGTTTTATTTAGATCCCAGCGCGCGCAACGCCAAACGCGGAGGCGCTTGGATGGACGATGTTCGATCGCGCTGGCTCAGGCCTGACAACCAACAACTTCAAACACCGGTTGCGCATTTGGTTTGCAACTTCGCACCCAGTGTGGGCTCCAACCCACCCCTACTGACTCACGACGATGTGATTACTTTGTTTCATGAGTTTGGCCACGGGTTGCATCACTTACTCACTCAAATCAATGAGCGCGACGTCGCTGGCATCAGTGGTGTTGAGTGGGATGCTGTGGAGTTGCCCAGCCAATTCATGGAAAACTTTTGTTGGGAATGGTCAGTGATTCGTCATATGACTGCGCACGTCGAAACGCAAGAATCATTGCCGCGCGCTTTGTTTGAAAAGATGTTGGCCGCTAAAAACTTTCAAAGTGGGCTTCAAACATTACGTCAAATCGAATTTTCTCTCACCGATATACTGCTGCACATGAGAACTGACGCCTGCGATCATATTTTAGAAATTGTGAGCGAAGTTCGACAAGAGGTTGCGGTCATTGTTCCACCCGACTGGAATCGATCAATTCATTCGTTTGGTCATATTTTTGCAGGTGGTTACGCTGCGGGCTATTACAGTTACAAATGGGCCGAGGTTTTAAGCGCAGATGCGTATTCTGCGTTTGAAGAAACTGCGCTCGCTGATGGCTCTTTTAATCCAGAAACAGGTCGACAATATCGCCAATCAATTCTTGAGGTTGGTGGCAGTCGTTCTGCCATGGAATCTTTCAAAGCGTTTAGAGGACGCGAGCCGACGATTAACGCTTTGCTTCGTCACCAAGGCATGCAAAACTAATCGATCACGAATAAATAATTTTTTCGATACCCTTTGCGCTAGATAGCAAACACACATTTGCTTTTTGAAATGCAAAGACACCCACCGTTAAAACACCAGGCCATTGACTCACTTGCGATTCAAATGCAAAGGGTTGATCGATCGATAAACCACTCACATCCAAAATCAATTGACCGTTATCGGTGACAAAGTTTTGACCCTCTTTTTGACGTATGACGGCTTTGCCGCCCATGTCTTCAAATCTTTGGATTAAGTACGAACACGACATCGGCACAACTTCTACAGGCAACGCAAACTTGCCCAGTACCTCAACCCTTTTACTTGCATCCGCAATACAAACGAATTGATCGGCCATCGCAGCCAAAATTTTTTCGTGGGTAAGGGCTGCCCCGCCTCCTTTGATCATGAAGCCCTGATGATCGATTTCATCGGCTCCATCGATATAAACAACTAATCGCGAGACCGCAGATGCGTCATAAACTGCAATGCCATGGCTTTTTAATCGTTGCGTCGTTGCCTGCGAGCTTGATACCGCACCTTTGATTTGCTGTTTGATGGTGGCCAAAGCATCAATAAAATGATTCACTGTCGAGCCCGTGCCCACACCGATGACCTCACCTTGCCCCACATAATCCAAAGCCGCTTTGCCAACCATGGCTTTGAGCTGATCTTGGCTCATTAGAGTGGTGTTGCTGTTCATGGGCGAAAATCCATCCTTGTTTCAAAACCTAGAGTTTAGCCATGTCCTTGATTCCCTATGCACTCACGCGTCCCTTTTTATTTGCTATGGACCCTGAAGAGGCCCACGATCAAATGCTATCTCTCTTGGCCAAAACTCAAAATACACCGCTTCAATGGTCTTATTGCCAAGGCCTGATTAACGATCCCGTCACAGTTGCTGGGCTTCGCTTTCCCAATCGCGTGGGTTTAGCGGCAGGCTTGGATAAAAACGCCCGTTGTATCGATGCCTTTTCGGCCATGGGATTTGGATTTGTTGAGGTGGGAACCGTCACCCCCAAGGCTCAGCCTGGTAACCCCAAGCCGCGGATGTTTCGCTTGCCTCAGGCGCATGCGCTGATTAATCGACTGGGCTTTAACAATGACGGGTTGGATCAATTTATTGCAAACGTCCAATTGACTGAGTGCAGAAAACCCGCGCAAAAAAAATCCATGTTGTTGGGTTTGAATATTGGAAAAAATGCGTCAACACCCATTGAACAAGCCACTGATGACTATCTGATTGGCCTTGAAGGTGTTTATGCCCATGCAGATTATGTGACCGTTAATATTTCAAGTCCCAACACCCATCAACTGCGAAGTTTGCAAACCGACGAAGCGCTTGATTCATTGATACGTGCGTTAGAAAACAAAAGACAGGCATTGCAAGCAAAATATCAAAAACATACGCCCATCTTCATCAAAATCGCACCCGATCTCGATGAGTTACAAATTCAAAGCGTTTCTCACACCCTGTTGCGACACGTTGATACGTCATCTGCTCAATCATGGGGAATCATTGCTACCAACACAACCATCGATAAACAAACAGTGCAACGTCTTGAGCACGCCCAAGAAACGGGCGGCCTGTCAGGCTCTCCCGTCTTTGAAAAAAGCAATCGCATCATTCAACAATTGCGACAAACCTTAGACGCTCAAATTCCCATTATTGGTGTTGGTGGCATCCTCAGTGGTGCAGATGCAGTAGCAAAAATAAAAGCAGGAGCCGATTTGGTTCAAATTTATACAGGCCTCATTTATAAAGGCCCCGCTCTCATCACTGAATGCGCCTCATCGATTCAAAAATATTTTCAATCGAATAGTTAATTTTTCAATCGTTAAGAAGTTGTAGCACGGCGTCACCAATGGCCAAACTGCTAGTCAATCCTGGCGACTCAATTCCAAATAAATGAACCAATCCTGCAACTCCATGCGTTTGCGGGCCTTGAATCAAAAAATCTGCAGACGCGTCCTTGGGCCCACTGATTTTGGGTCGAATGCCCGCATAACCAGGCTCCAGGGCACCGTCGGGCAGTGTAGGCCAGTATTTGCGCACCTCTGCATAAAAAGCGTCTCCACGACTGAGATCTACCTCTAAATCATGCGGGTCATCGACCCATTGCACATCAGGACCAAACTTGGCTTGATTGCCCAAGTCCAAAGTTAAATGAACGCCAAGGCCTGCTGCCTCTGGAACGGGATAGATCAAATGCTGGAAGGGTGACTTTCGACTCAGTGTGAAGTAGTTGCCTTTGGCGTAATACGGCGTAGGCGCAAACGAAGATGCATAGCCTTCAATCAATTGGGCCAGCAGTGGCGCTGATAAGCCTGTAGCATTAATCAAATATTGACTCGCAATCCAAGTGTTGTCTTGCATGGTTAATTCAAAGCCGTGATCTGTTGGTAACACCCGATTGACGCTGGCATAAAAAACCACCACACCACCCGCATTTTCAAAATCACCTTGATAACTCAACATCAAAGCATGGCTATCCACAATACCCGTGCTGGGTGAAACAAGTGCAGCTTTACAAAATAATTGGGGTTCTAATTCGCAGGCTTGTTGCGCGTCCAACAAAACCAAATCATTCACACCATTGTCCGCGGCTTTTTTTTGAATCGCTAACAATTGATTCAATTGTTCGTCGTGAGTTGCGACAATTAATTTTCCGCAGCGTTTAAAAGGCAATCCCCTCTCTTGCAAATAGGTGTAAAGCATTTTTTTACCTTGCACACACAACTGCGCTTTGAGCGAGCCCTTGGGATAATAAATGCCCGCATGAATGACTTCACTGTTGCGTGAACTGGTTTGAGTGCCGATTGCATTTTCTTGCTCCAAAATCAGCCAATCGCCGCCCAGATTGATTTGAAGCGCACGAGCAACGGCCAAGCCAACAACGCCTGCGCCAACCACCACGCCTGTAACTCGATCCATTGCTAATCCTTTCATCCCTAGTCAAAAAAACGGCATCCCACAATGCCGTTAAAGAGACTAACTCAAAAAATCAAGATTTTTTGGATTTATCCTTGCTCGATTGAATGACGGAGTCAGTCGCCTTTTGATAGTTACTTTGCGCCAATTCCGTTGCTTGCTTGACGGCATTTTGTACCGACTCCATGGCTTGGTTACCAGCAGCTAATGCCGTTTTGAATGCATTTACAGCAGGCTCGGAGCCAGCAGGTGCGTTTTTAGCCACGTTACCCACCATGGTTTGGAACGCATGCTGAGCTTGTGCATATTTTTGTTCAACACCTTTCGAAACTGTTCCGCCATGATTGGAAACAATTTCAAATAATTGACGGTTATAGGACATCATCTTTTCTGCCAAGGGTTGAAACAATGTGGACTGCATCGCAACCAGGTCTTGTGAGTCCTTGGCACCCATCACCATCTGTGTATTTTTGTGTGAGTCTTCAATAGCGGCTTTGGTCACGGCCAAATTGAGTTGAATCAAGTGCTCAACGCCAGTAACGGCTTGTTGTGTAAATCCCATTAAAGTTTCGAGATTAGCTTTGTGTGCAGCCAATATTTGTTCAGGTGTAAGTAACATGAGAGCCTCCAAAGTTAGATAATAAAAAAGTATTCAAAAAAAGTTTGGCAAAACTTTTAAGAGACTTGCCATAAATCACATTTTAGGGATAACCCTAGAATAAACAAGCATTCAGCCGCCTAATATTTGAGCTTTAGGGTTGAACAACTAATTGCTGTGGTCCCAATGAGTCATCCAATTGCCTCTGTAACTATCGGCTAAGCTTGTCGAGCGCAAGATCAATAAATTTTCTGCGTTGCGCGTTTGTGCCGAATTAGTGAAGTTAAAACTACCCGTGATCACAATGTCGGAATCTACAACAATCACCTTGTTATGGGCAATAGCGTGTTTGCCATCGAGTCGATATTGAATTTGAGAGCCAATCATTAAATCAATCACATATTGATTGGTCGTTTGGCTTTTCTTGTCCAACAAAACTTTCACGTCAACTCCGCGCTGATGCGCCCTGACGAGCGCCTGCGCAATGCCATTGTGCGTAAAACCATAGGCCTGCACGCGTACTTCTTTTTTTGCTAAATCAATGGTGTCTGCGATGGCCTGGGCCGTATTGTCGGGCGGGTTGAAAAAAGTGCCGATTACTTCCACCTGCGAGGTCGAGGATGAGGAAGTTGATCGACTGCCTTGGGCAGAAGCTACAGGGGAATGGTCACCCGACTTGAAGCCAGACAACCATTGGCCCAAAACCACAACGATCAAAACAGCAAGACCGAGCCAAGATTTTTTTTTCATACGTTGCATCTTAACCAATGTGCACCCATCACACATTGAATACCCCACGAGAGAGGGCACAATCGGGGGATGTCTGAAAATTATCCACTCCCCCAATCTGCAGAACTGTTGGCCCAAGAATTGGATCAACATCCGGATTACAAAGTATTGCGCCGACTCACGCCCAAAGAGTTTTATTCACCCGCCATCGCGGGACAAAAACTCATGAAAGCCGTGGTGCTCGATACCGAAACCACAGGACTTCAAGTAGAAAATGATCGTGTCATCGAACTCGGTATGGTTGTTTTTGAATTTGACCCCCTCCACGGCACCATCCACCGTGTCCTCGACGTGTTTGATGAATTAGAAGATCCTGGTTTTACTATACCGTCAGAAATTACAGCCATCAACCACATCACCAATCAAATGGTCGATGGAAAAAAAATCAACGATCAAAAAGTAGAACAACTTTTATCCGACGTTCAAGTCGTAATTGCACACAATGCCAGCTTTGATCGACCTTTTGTTGAAGAACGCTGGCCTATCTTCAAAGAATTCAACTGGGCTTGCAGCATTCGCGATATTGATTGGAAAGCCGAGGGCTTTGGGTCCGCCAAACTCGAATATCTGCTCAGCACTCAAGGTATTTTTTACGAGGCGCATCGCGCCGAAACTGATTGCTGGGCATTGCTCGAACTGCTTCATCGCGTTTTGCCACAAAGTCAACAACCCGCTCTGCTATCTCTAATGCAAACACTTAATCAAGCGCAAACAAAACTTTATGCAATAGGTGCGCCCTTTGATAGCAAAGGTTTACTCAAAGCCAGAAATTACCGTTGGGCGCCTGAAATCAAATGCTGGCATAAAACCATTGCTTCGGAAACAGATTTAAGAGCAGAGTTTGTTTGGTTGCGCAATAAAGTGTATCGAAGCAAACGCGCTGTTATCGAATTAGAAAAATTAGGTGGACAGGTGCGCTATTCATTGCGCGGGGGTGAGCGCACCACGGTCAGTTTAGATTAACGCGTTACTATCAATAAGGAACCATTTGCCAAGGCTGGGGGCAAGATCCAACGTTTGGATAGTATTGCTGATAGGCTTGGCAAAAATAGGCCACTCGTGGTGGTTCCATGTACACAGGGGGCGACAAGACAACGGGCGGGCTGGCGTACACAGGTCGCGTTGCATAAACCACGCCACCAACCAAGGCTGCAGCGGCCAGTGGCGCAATCCAACTTCCGTGATGACGGTGATTTTGTCGATGAGCATCATGCCTGCCTTGGTGATGCCCTTGATAAGGTCCGTTGGCATGAGCCTGTGATAAAGATCCACCTAAGTTTGAAGCTATAAATAAAGTGCAAATTAAATATTTTTTCATCGCAAATCCCCCTTTATTGGTTTGGACAATTGAATAACGCCATATGTCATCCATTGGATGACAGCAGGCTCAAAAAACTTATTTTGAATGCGATTTTTTTAAATGGGCTTCAATGGCTAGGGCTATCCCGAGTACCACCGAGTCCTTGCCGCAACTTGCAGAGATCATTAGTCCCACGGGAAGGTCGCCTTGAACGTGGCAAGGAATAGAAATTGAACAACCATCTAAAAAATTAATTGCAAAGGTATTGCGCAAGAGCAAACGATTGACTCTAAAAAATTCATCATCGCTATCGAGCAATGCTTGAATGGGTTGCGCGACGATCGGAACGGTTGGACAAATCAACGCATCAAAAGGCTCAATCACTGAATTCACCCGTTCAATCCAATTTTTTCTTCGATCCATGAGATGAAGGTAATCAGCCGCACTTATCCCTTTACCCATGTACATGCGCTGCACAACGCGATGGTCAACCTTGGATGGGTCGGCTTCAATTCTTGCACCTTGAGCGGCATAACCCTCAATCGGTGAAAGCCCGCCGGGTTGATTGATGTGAGCGATTTCATCCAATTCCTTGAGTGAAATTTCTCGAATTTCGACGCCCGCTTGTGTCAATGTGATAAGAAGTTTTGAAAAAGATTTTGCAACGGTTTCATCCAGGTCGTCCATCATCAGGGTGTTTGGAATAGCCAAGCGCAAACCTTTGAGGGCACGGGCTTGCACCGCCAAATCTTGTCCCGATAAAACCTGATCCAAAATAATCGCGTCATCTACACAACGAGTAATAGCACCCACCGTATCAAGGGATCTTGCCAATTCGACTGCACCCGCACGCGGCACTCGGTATTGGGAATTTTTAAAACCGACCAAGCCACATAACGACGCGGGGATACGAAGAGATCCGCCCGTGTCTGAACCCAAACCAGCGACAGCAAAGCCAGACGCGACAGAAACAGCGGCGCCAGAGGACGAGCCGCCTGGAATTCGCGCTGTATCAAGGTCAAATGGATTAACGGGCGTACCGTAATGAGGATTGATTCCCACGCCAGAAAAAGCAAACTCGCTCATATTGGTTTTACCCAAGATCACAGCGCCTGCATTTTTGAGCCGACTGACCGCAGGGGCGTCTTGCGCAGCTGCTGGCTCGCCCGCGCAAACTACTGTGCCTGCCATGGTCGTCTGACCTTGAACATCAAACAAATCCTTGATGGTGATGGGTAAGCCTAAAAGAGGTGAATTTGTAGCCCCAGTCGCAATCAAAGAGTCCGCATGCTGGGCCGATGACATTGCTTGATCTGCGTAGATAGCAGTCATCACATCAGAAGAATTTTTCGCTTGGTTGAGCGATTTTTCAATCAACGAATAACTGTTAAGTTGACGCTGTTTTAATTGAAGCTGAAGTTGGCGAATCGTTTCCAACCGAACTCCATTTAGAGTGTGTAAGAGCTTGTCCTAACCGAACTGCCTTGTACGTGGTTCATCTCACCTTGGAACTCACCACCGCGCTCGATTTGAATTTCTGAATACTGAAGTTTGCCCGATACGCGACCTGTATTGCGAATATGCAGATGTTCGATGCAATTGACGACTTCATGCAATCCGCCCTCGACTTCGATATTTCGAGCCTTGATGGTGCCCGTAATCACGCCTGAAAGTCCAATAAAAATTTCATCCGCAGTCAAATCACCATCCACGGTACCGTAAATGGTGGCTTTTTTGGGGACATTGAGCGAACCCTTAAAAGTAACACCATTACCGATGGTCAGATTGTTGGATAAGTCTGAAATGGATGACATTTTGCACTTTCGTATGTAATACTTGTAGCTATCATACTATCAAAAGAAAACCATTCAAGGTCGACAATAATCCTAAAGTTCCCAACACGAGAGAAACCTTGAAAAAAGTTCGTCGATTCGTGATGATTGCAACAGAAGTTAAAACAATTGATATTTGAAGTAGCGCTTCGGCATAGTCAAACCAAGGATCTTGTTTCATCGCATGATCGCGATGTGCTTCGTGCTTTTTAGCAGTAACCATCAATTCTTTTTTACCTTCGCCCGTATCGGGTTCCGACTCATAGCGTTCTATATTTTTTTTGTAACCTGCCAATGCTTTTTCAAGCTTGACTTTTTGTTCGGCATTTAATTTATCGTTGGCCAATTGAAAATCAATATTGTCTACAGCGATTTTGTAAGAGGTTTGTCGAATATTTTTTGCTTGATAAAACGCATACGCATTGGAGGCCAAGATATTTTCTGCAGTGGCGTCTTTGGCCGCGTTACTGCCTCCTAAACTTGCAATCGCAAGAGTCATCGCTAAAATTGAAACCAATAAAGCGCAGCTTGTTTTAAATGGATCGCTGGAATCGGTGTCGACATCATGACTTTCAATAGAACTCATTTTTATCTCCTGAAAAGAGGATTGATGATTTTAGATTGGGCTAATGATATAACGAAAATAATATTTTTCCAATTGTCGATGTCCCTTAGAATATTATGCTGTTTTAGGAAATGAATTCTACTCATCGAACCCTTATGGAATGCCTCACCCTTTATTACGACGGCCGATGTCCTCTTTGCCAGGCTGAAATTTTATTTTTACAAAATCGCAATACAAA
>Ga0214919_10001088_pt1 | contig 45586 bp, 43 predicted proteins | sample LL1503_MetaG_FD_177994 | JGI IMG/M metagenome (GOLD analysis project Ga0214919, IMG submission 177994) | Freshwater microbial communities from Lake Lanier, Atlanta, Georgia, United States - LL-1503 | ecosystem: Environmental > Aquatic > Freshwater > Lake | place: USA: Georgia | collected... | reverse complement strand
TTTCCCCATCAAAGCTTTTTTTTAGCTGGCAGGCAAAGACAAAGTCTTTTCTCAAAAAAGGTAGGACAAATTTCTATAAGTAACATATTACCACAATTAATGCATGAAGATAGTTTTCAAAAATTACTGCCTTTTATTGATTCCAAATTAGATGAGTTTTTTAAAGAAAAACTGGTGCAAAAAATGCCTATTATTTCAATGTTTATTGGGGACAAAACGATTGCCCAACTAAAAGAAGTTTTCTTAGAAGAGCTAGAGCAGATTTTCCCTTCCCTACTATCCGAATTTACACAATCAACAGCAAATTCCTTTTTGTTGAACATAGAAACCAAATGGTCTAAAGAACTTGAATCATATCTTTTAAAAGTCACAAAAAAATTAAGAATCGCAGCCTTCTTCCTTGGTTTTATTTGCGGGTTACTAATTCAGCTCATTTTAAGTAGTCTTTAAATTGCCGTTTATACATTCTTGTTACCTTCCTTAGAGATTATGTTAGATATTTGCAAATCAAATAAACTAAGGTAACAAAATCGCATCCAATAAGTATGAAAAATATATATATCCTTATTTCTTTTTTATTGATTCAATTGCACTCTAATGCTCAAATTCCTGCAATGGCAGGAGCAAGAACAGGTGGCGCCAATATGAATCAAGGTCATTTTTATGGAAAAATAATAGATGCCAATAAAAAAGGAATTGAAGGGGTAACATTGCAAATTAAAGCAAGCAAATTTGACCCTATTACCAAAAAAACAACTGAAGCCATTTTAGGGACTATGTTAACAGCACCCAATGGCGATTTTAGTTTTGAAAACTTACCTGTAATGGGCAATTTCAAACTTAGCATTTCATGTATAGGTTATAAAAAAATAGAAAAACAAATAAACTTTGGCATTAAAATGGGAGGCGGACAAAGTATGCAAGAAATGATGGCCTTAGTAGATAAAGATTTAGGAAATATTAAACTAGAAGAAGACGCTACTCAATTGCAAAGTGTCACTGTCACTAGTGCTGCTAAACCACAATTTGAAATGGGCATAGATAGAAAAATATTCAATGTAGATAAAAACTTAATGAGCACAGGACAAACCGCGGTGGAAGTAATGAAAAACATTCCTAATTTAAATGTTGACATTGATGGTAATGTGACATTGAGAAATGCGACACCTACTTTACTTATTGACAATCGTCCTACGACTTTAACTATGGATCAAATTCCTGCAGACATAATTGATAAAGTAGAAATTATCACCAACCCTTCTGCGAAGTACGATGCATCGGGTGGTAATGCAGGTATTTTAAATATTGTACTAAAGAAAAACAAGAAGAATGGTTATAATGGTGGCATAAGAACAGGTATTGATATGCGTGGTAAATTCAATGGCGGCGGAGATATGAATATTAGAAATAATAAATTGAACTTTTCAGTAAGTGCAAATATGAATGGAAGAAAGTCAATTAATAGCAGTAAGAATGAAAGAGAAATTTTAGGAACTAAACTTCCTAGTTTTGTAAATACAAATAGTGATAATACTGGCAATGGCTCTTTTGATTTTTATAGGGCAGGCATGGACTATTTACCTGATAATAGAAACTCTTTTTCTTTATATTCGAATATAATGCAAGGTGGCATGGGTTCTTCAGGCACACAAACTGTAGACTCTTTAAATGGCAAGACCCCACTAAGTTTAATTAATGATTCTAAATTCAATTTCTTAAACAAAGGTGCTCAATTAGGTTTCAAGCATCTATTTGCAGAACAAGGTCATGAAATTACTGCAGACTTTAATTACAACGAGTCTACTAATACGAACTGGTCTACCATTAATTCAAGCTATTTAAATCAAAGAAGCAATGGCGCTGGTAATAATAAAAATTATACAACCAATATTGATTATACCCGAGAGTTTAAAAATGCAGTGAAATTTGAAACAGGTATTCGATACAATACTAGAGATGAATTTAATAGCAGGGACCAATTTAGAAATAATATCTATTTAAGTAGCGTTAGTACAAAATATAACTATGGTGAAAATATATTTGCCACCTACGTTAATTTAAATGGTAAAAAGAATAAATTAAGTTATCAAATAGGTTTAAGAGCAGAGAACAGATCTTATACTGTTGATGTTCAAAACAACCAAGGACTAGATTCTTTACATTTTAAAAAATCATTCCCAATTTCATTATTCCCAAGTGCCTTTGTAACATATAAATTAAACGACAAACAAGATATTCAATTGAATTATTCTAAGCGTATCAATGCACCTAATTTCTTTCAATTACAACCCTTCCCCGATTATTCCGATCCTTTAAATATTTCAGTGGGTAATCCGAATTTGGATCCTCAGTTTACACATTCTTTTGAATTAGGCTATAATAATGCTTATCAAAAAGGTTCTAATTTTTTAGCCAATGCTTATTATAAGTATAGTACCAACTTAATTACCAACTATATATACAAGGCCATTAATCCTATCACCAACGATTCTGCTTTTTATAGTTCTTATATTAATGCGAATACCGCTATTACTTATGGTCTTGAATTGAGTAATAAAACAGCTATTGCTAAATGGTGGGATATGAATCTAAGTTTCAACTTATTTAATTCTTCCATTCAAGCTACTATACCTGGTCAAGATGTAAATAACAATTTAACCAGCTGGTTTAGCAAGATGAATAATACTTTCAAATTATCAAAAGGGTATTCTTTCCAATTGAGTGGTCAATACCAAGCCAAAACTATTCTACCTCCAGGAGGTGGTGGAAGAGGCGGTGGAGGCGGTTTTGGAGGTATGGGCGGTGGTGGTTTTGGAGGTCCTCAGTCTACAGCACAAGGTTATAACCTTCCTTATTATGACTTTGATATGGCCCTTCGAAAAGATTGGACTTTAACTGGAGGTAGAACAGCTAGTTTATCTTTCAGCGTAAGCGATGTATTTAAAACAAGAGTGAATAAAACCTACTCAGAAAGTCAATACTTTATTCAAAACGTAACAAGAATTAGAGACCAACAGTTCTTTAGATTGAACTTCTCTTACCGTTTTGGAAAATTTGATGTGAACTTATTAAAGCGTAAGAATACTAAATCAGAAGAGGGCGGCGGCATGGATCAAATGCCTCCTCAATAGATTCAAATAATAAATTTTTTAAAAGATAGTTATGCAATCGTAGCCCAGGAGTGAACCTTCAAAAGTTTATTTCTGGGTTTTTCCTTCTAGCATAGGTACGAAAGAAAAAGTATCAAACTTTTCTTGCTTTACAGAACCATCTCTTTTTTTAGAGAGTCTTAGCATTCTTTGTGCCCCATCCGATTCATCTAAAGGAATAACCATTTTACCACTTATTTTTAATTGAGCCCATAATTTTTCTGGAATCTTAGGTGCAGCTGCAGTAATTAATATTTTATCAAAGGGTGCTAATAAGGGTAGTCCTTCAAATCCATCTCCAAAGAAAAATTGTATGTTAGGATACTCCTGCTTAAATAAATAAGTAGGAGTTTGATCAAATAATTGTTTTTGTCTTTCAATGGTAAAAACTTGTGCACCCATGGCGGCTAGCACTGTAGTTTGATACATACTTCCTGTACCTATTTCAAGCACTTTCTCCCCCTTTTTAATTTGCAGTAACTGAGTTTGATAAGCCACCGTATAAGGTTGTGAAATAGTCTGGTCGGCAGCTATAGGAAAGGCGCGGTCTTCGTAAGCAATTTTATCAAAAGCCGAGTCTAAAAAATAATGTCTAGGTATAGAATGAATGGCATGTAAAACTTTCTCGTCAGTGATGCCTTTCTGCTTTAAAATTTCTACTAATTTATTACGAAGCCCTTTATGCAAGTATGTGTCAACTAAATCTTCCCATTTTCTCATGCTATTAATTTAATTGCATTGATGAAATGATGGCCTTGATTTTATCTTGAAGCATTTGATAAGTGGTATCAAAGCTGGCTTTGTCTTTTAATTTTGTATTCACACTAAAATAAAATTTTATTTTAGGTTCAGTTCCACTAGGTCGTGCTGAAATCTTTGTTCCATTAGCAGTAATAAATTGTAAAACATTACTCTTAGGTAATTTAATTTTCCAAGTTTCTCCTGTTGCTAAATTCTTTCCAATTTGTAACTCATAATCCAATAAGGTTATTACTGCTTCTCCATCAATTATAGTAGGAGGAGATTGCCTGTAGTCTTCCATCATCTTAGCAATCTCTTGCTGTCCATTCATTCCTTTTTTGGTAATGCTAATTAAGTTTTCATAATAAAAACCATATTGTACATATAGATCAATGAGCTTATCAAACAAGGTTCGGCCTTTTGCTTTTTCATAAGCAGCCATTTCACATAAAATAGCTACCGCACTTACGGCATCTTTATCTCTAATTTGATCTCCAATCATTAATCCAAAACTCTCTTCTCCTCCAATAATATAATTTTCCTTTCCTTCTTTTTCTTTTACTAATTCTGCTACCCATTTAAAACCCGTTAAGACATTGTAACAGTTCACATTGTTTTGCTTAGCTACTTCATTAATCATAGCCGTAGTCACAATAGTAGTAATGACCATATCATTGGGCTTTGCTATGCCTTTGGACTTACGTGCCTCCATCATATACGCAAAAGCTAATACAGCAGTTTGATTTCCATTCATTAACACCCACTCACCTTTATGGTTTTTAACACCTACCCCTACTCTATCTGCATCAGGGTCGGTTCCTAAAATGATATCTGCATCTAATGCTTTAGCTTTATGTAAACCAATACTCATCGTCTCCGTTTCCTCTGGATTTGGGTAATGCACAGTAGGGAAATTACCATCGGGCATAGACTGTTCTTCCACTACATGCACATTAGTAAATCCATAAGCAGCTAAAACTTTTGGTACTAAGGTTATACCAGTTCCATGAATAGGTGTGTACACAATTTTTAAATCGTGTTGCTTTGTAATCACTTCAGGATATATACTTAATGTTTGAAGCATTTTTGTATAGGCTTCATCTATTGAAGCTCCAATGAGTTCAATATTTGCAGCCCCACCCTCCCATTTAACATCATCAATAGACTGTATGGCTTCCACTTCTGTAATTACATTTTTATCATGCGGGGGTACTAATTGTCCTCCATCATTCCAATAAGCCTTGTATCCATTGTATTCTTTAGGATTATGGGAAGCGGTACAAACTACTCCAGCTTTAGCTCCTAAGGTTCTTATAGCAAAACTTAATTCAGGTGTAGGACGTAAGGCTTCAAATAAAAATACTTTAATACCATTAGCAGCAAAAACCTGCGCAGTGGTTTCAGCAAAAAATCTTGCATTATTTCTAGAATCATGACCAACTACTACCGAAATTTTTTCACCAGCATATGTTTTGTTTAAGTAATTGGCAAAACCTTGAGTAGCCATACCAATAGTGTATTTGTTAATCCTATTGGTACCCACTCCCATAATACCTCTTAACCCACCCGTTCCAAATTCTAAATTTTTATAAAAACTATCGGCCAATTCATCACCTGGTTGAGATTGCATGAAGACAATTGCATCCTTGGTAGCCTGGTCATAATTACCAGCTAACCATTTTTCTACTTTTTGGGCTATTGACTGACTCATAATACACTAATTAAAAAGCAATTTTAAGCAATAATTACAAGTTATCCAATTAAGTAGGCATTTTAGATTTTTGGCTTTCAAAAATGGGTTAAATTTGTACTAATTTTGATAACTCAAATATCCTTATGGCTATTATAGCTCAAATCCTCTTTATTATTCTTACTGCTACTGCACTCTATTTATTTAGTAAGAATTTGCTTATTATAAGACGAAATATTTTAATAGGTAAAGCTGGTTTTGTGAATGATCAAAAAACAAGGCGCTGGAAGAATGTTTTTTTATTAGCCTTGGGGCAAAAGAAAATGTTTAAAAAACCAGTAGTGGCCATTTTACATTTAATTCTATATATAGGTTTTATCATTATTAATATTGAGCTGCTTGAAATAATGGCTGACGGTATATTGGGTACCCACCGTATTTTTGAAACTTATTTTGATAAAATTGGAGCTGGCTCTTTCTACTATTTTATTATTAATAGTTTTGAAATTCTAGCCGCTTTTGTATTATTGGCATGTATTGTATTTTTAGTCAGAAGAAATATACTAAAACTAAAAAGGTTCATGAGTAATGACTTAGCAGGCTGGCCACGCTCGGATGCTAATTATATCTTAATTGCTGAAATTATTTTAATGTGTTTGTTCTTAGTTATGAATGCTGCCGATACACAAGCAAATTTTATTATTTCATCAAGCCTTCAGCCTTTATTAAGTGACATCAATAGTAATACACTTTTAAAAATTGAACATACTGCTTGGTGGTTGCATATCATTGGAATTTATATTTTCATGAACTACCTACCTTATTCAAAACACTTACATATTATTTTAGCCTTCCCTAATACTTATTATGCGCCACTTACACCCAAGGGTATGATGCATAACATGCCAGAAGTTCAAAACGAAGTATTGTATGCGATGCAGCCTGAACTAGCGCCATCAGGAGCGGCTGCGCCTGCTAGCTTTGGTGCAAAGGATGTAATGGATTTAAGTTCTAAAAATTTAATGGATGCTTATAGTTGTACAGAGTGTGGTCGTTGCACTGCGGCATGCCCTGCTAACATAACTGGTAAACTTTTAAGCCCTCGTAAAATTATGATGGCCACTAGAGACAGATTAGAAGAAGTAGGTAAAAATATTAACAAACATAAAAACTTTATACCTGATAATAAAACTTTATTACACGATTATATTTCAGTGGAAGAATTAAGGGCATGTACTACTTGTAATGCTTGTGTTGAAGAATGTCCAGTAAGCATATCTCCTTTAGATATTATTATGGAGCTACGCAGGTCACTGGTGATGGAAGAAAGTAATGCGCCTCAGGAATGGAATAGCATGTTTAGTAATATTGAAAATAATTTTGCACCTTGGAAATTTGCACCAGACGATAGAGATGCCTGGACAAATCAAGCATAAAAAAGAAGCTATGAAAGTAAATACAATGGCTGAGATGATAGCAAGTGGTCAAACCCCTGAAGTTTTATTTTGGGTAGGTTGTGCGGGTAGCTTTGATCAAAGGGCACAGAAAATTACCAAGGCCTTTGCAACCATATTAGATAAAGCAGGTGTTAACTATGCTATTTTAGGTAAGGAAGAAGCTTGCACTGGTGACCCTGCCAGAAGAGCCGGCAATGAATTTATGTTTCAAATGATGGCTTATCAAAATATTCAAATTTTAAATGGCTATTCAATAAAAAAAATTGTGACTACTTGTCCGCACTGCTTTAATATTTTAAAAAATGAATACCCTATTCTAGGCGGTAATTATGAAGTCATTCATCATACCCAATTTTTACAAGAATTGATAGAACAAGGAAAAATTAAAATTATCGATAGCAATGAATGGAAAGGAAAATCTATAACTTACCACGATAGTTGTTATTTAGGTAGGGCAAATGAAATTTATGAAGCTCCAAGAAAAGTATTGGAGAGCTTAGATATGGAATTAAGAGAAATGAAAAGATGTAAATCCAAGGGTCTTTGCTGTGGCGCGGGTGGTGCACAAATGTTTAAAGAAGAAGAAAAAGGTGATAAAAGAGTAAATATGGAAAGAGCAGATGAAGCCATTGAAACCAAGTCCGATTTTGTAGCAAGCGCCTGCCCTTTTTGCAATACTATGCTAAGCGATGGTATTAAAAATAGAAAAGAAGAAGTAAATACAGAAGTACTAGATATTGCTGAAATGATTGCAAAAGCAATGCTATAGGATTCAATTGATTTTATATAAAAATGTCTGTAAAATAATAATAATAATAATGACCGTTGATTTAAAGACCATACTACCAGAAAATTTTCATCCATTATCCAGAACTTGGATTTATCAAAGCAATAGAACTTTTACTTTACCAGAACTATTTCAAGCGGAAGAAATACTAGAAGCATTTACTGAAAACTGGAAAAGCCATGGTGCCCCTGTTAAAGGCTTTGCCACTATATTATATGGTCAGTTCATTGTGATAATGGCTGACGAGACACAAACCGGTGTGGGTGGCTGCAGTACCGATAGTTCGGTGCATGTTATAAAACAAATAGAAGTAAAGAACAATGTACAAATGTTCAATCGTGAACTATTGGCATTTTGGGTAAAAGAAAAAGTACAAACTATTCCACTTGCACAAGTTGGCTATGCGCTAGAAAATGGTATATTAGCAAAAGATACTTTATACTTTAATAATTTAGTAGCCAATAAAGCGGCTATGGAAAAAGACTGGCTGCAACCTATTTCAGAAAGTTGGCTAGCGAAAAAATATTTTAAATAAATTATTTTATAACTGCTTTAAGCGCTTTCACTAAATCATCCCCTCTTAAGTCTCTACCAATAATTACACCATTAGGATCAATTAAGAAACTTGCAGGAATACTTTGAATACCAAATTGAACAGCTACTTCATTATTCCAGTATTTTAAATCACTTACATGTGACCAAGTAAGTCCGTCCTTTTTAATAGCTTCCAACCATCTTGCTTTATCCTGATCTAAAGACACACCGAGTACAGTGAAATTTTTATTCTTAAAAGCGTTATAAGTTTTTACCACATTTGGGTTTTCTGCACGACATGGTCCACACCAGCTAGCCCAAAAGTCAACTAGTACATATTTACCTCTTAAAGAAGATAATTTAAAAGGCTTTCCATTAACATCGTTTTGAGTAAACTCAGGTAATACCGAACCAATTTTACCTACACCTGCAGTTTGCAAAGTTTTATCAATCACGTCAGCAAAGGTTCCTTTTTTAGCATCCCCTTCTAAGACAGCATAATAATCGCTTAAGGTTTCCTTTACAGCAGGAAATATATTTGCCATTTGGAATAAGAAAAAAGTGCTAACTGGAGATTGATTATTTTTTTTACTTAAATTAAAATACTCTGAAATAATAGCCTTTGATTGCAATTCAGCTTGTTTACCAATAGAATCTTTCTTAGTAGCCTCTTTTTCTGCCTGTGCTGCTCCTAAGCTGCCAAAATAAGAAGACATCAGCGGATCCAATTTCTTCATATATGATTGATATACATCCTGACTTGGAGAGCCTTGATATACTATTTCTTTAGGCGCATTTACATCTCCCTCCATAGTAAGTTTATCATTTCCAACAAATATGGGAATCTGTGTTTTAGTACCTTTAAAGGAAACAACATAAATACCGGTGTTGGCTATTGTTGTTTTTAATTCAAACTTACCTCCTACTGCAGTTGTAGTAGCTACTTCTTTATTAGCCATACCATCTAAAAGGGTAACTACAGTTTGGTCTGCAATATTTTTCATGCTCCCATTTATTTCTAAAGACTGTGCCATTAAATTAATGCTGCCAAATGGAAGCATAAAAAGCACTACTAATTTTTTGATCATTGTATTCATATTAATGTATTGAAATATTATTTTCTTCGGTTAAGGTATCAAATATAAGTATTTAAATCTAGGGCTTATGCCTTTGGGCTAAAACTTTAACTATATCAGCTAATTGATAACCTTTTGACTGTAAAAGAATTAAGTAGTGAAACAATAAATCGGCCGATTCGTCTAAAAATAATTGTTCATTATTGTCCTTAGCCTCAATGACTAATTCAACTGCTTCTTCTCCAACTTTTTGTGCAATTTTATTAATACCCTTTGCAAATAAACTAGCTACATAAGAGCTTGAAGGATCTGCCTTTTTTCTGTCTGCAATTATTTGTTCTAATGTATTTAAAAAAGCGGTACTATTATTATTGTCCTCTCCCCAGCATGTGTCAGTTCCCATATGACAAACAGGACCTTCTGGAATTGCTTGTATTAATAAAGTATCCTGATCACAGTCTTCCTTCATACTTATATAATTCAGGAAATTACCACTCTGCTCACCCTTGGTCCATAGTCTATTTTTAGAACGGCTATGGAAAGTAACTTTACCTTTGGCAAGTGTTGCGTCAACTGCTGCCTTATTCATAAAGCCCAACATTAATACAGTTTTAGTATTGGCATCTTGTACTATGGCGGGCACTAAACCATCTGGGTATTTTGTAAAATTGATATTCATAGTAATTAGTATTGTTAGTTTTTATATTTTTTTCTATTTATTTTATTATGCTTATTATTCTCTTTATTGATTTCATTATTAAACTTTATAATTCCTTATATTTTGTCAATTAAATTCTTACTGCAACTCCCTTTTCGTTTAAATATTTTTTTAAATGAGGTATAGCGACTTCTTTATAATGAAAAATACTGGCAGCTAATGCAGCATCGGCCTTGCCTGAAGTAAATACATCATAAAAATGCGCTTCATAACCACCACCTCCCGATGCAATAATAGGCACAGGCAATGCAGAAGATAAAATAGCCGTAATATCCAAGGCAAAACCCTGTTTAGTACCATCATGATTCATAGAAGTTAATAAAATTTCTCCTACCCCAAGATCCACTGCTTGTTTAGCCCAATCCATAGCCAAGGTATTGGTCTTTTCTCTGCCCCCTTTTAAATACACATACCAGTTACCATCGGCTTCTAATTTAGTATCAATGGCTAGCACTACGCACTGACTTCCAAAATTTTTAGCAAAGCGGTTAATAATATCAGGGTTTTGAAAGGCTGCAGTATTTATGGAAATTTTATCGGCCCCATTTTGTAAAAGAAGGCTCACATCTTCTTCATTTTTTATACCCCCACCTACAGTAAAAGGAATATTAATTTTATGCGCAATTTTATTCACTAGCTCACTTAAAGTTTTTCTTTTTTCTACTGTTGCAGTTATGTCAAGAAAAACCAATTCGTCAGCACCCTCACTTGCATAAAAAGCAGCTAGTTCAACAGGGTCGCCCGCATCTCTGAGTTGTTCAAAGTTTATGCCTTTCACCGTTCGGCCATCTTTGATATCTAAACAAGGTATAATGCGTTTGGTTAACATGAATAGTATTCGTTAAAAATGAAATGAGTTAATTAAAATTGGCTAATTCCGAAATAGTAATTTTATTTTCATAAATGGCCTTACCTACAATAGCAGCAGCACATCCAATTTCTTCAAGTTCTATTAAATCATCTAAAGAGCTTACTCCACCACTAGCAATTAATTGTAAAGTTGGAAATTGTTCTATAATTTTTTGATATAGCTGGGTAGAGGGGCCTTGTAATTTGCCATCTTTTTTTATATCGGTGCAAAATATTTGCTTCACTCCCTTACTTGTATAAGATTGAATAAAATCAAATACCGAAATGTCTGTTTTTTCTAACCAACCGCCAATGGCTATTTTTTCTTCAAAAACATCGGCGCCTAACATAAAAGTATGGGCCCCAAAGCGTGCAATCCACTCCTGAAACAATAATTCATTTTTTACAGCCAAACTTCCAATAGTTGCATAGGTAGCTCCTGTATCCAATACTGTTTTTAAAATAGCTTCGGTTTTAATACCCCCTCCAAAATCTATTTTAAGTTCAGTATTATTGGCTATTTTTTCTAAAACCTTCCAATTCACTACCTCTCCGGCTTTAGCCCCGTCTAAGTCAACCAAATGCAAATGCATTAAGCCAATACCTTCAAATGCCTTCGCCACTTCTAGTGGGTCTTCATTGTATATTTTCTTTTGCGCGTAATCACCTTCCGTTAAACGAACACATTTACCTTCAATAATATCTATAGCGGGAATAATTTGCATTTAATTTTTTATTTTGTTCTTCTTTTTAAATCGTTTTATAATATTTTAACTCGGTTTTATTTTATTAATTCTTAGACTCTTTTTTATTTTTCAATTTTCCTTTATAGGGATAAAAAGTTTTGAATAATTTTTTCTCCCACTATAGCCGATTTTTCTGGATGAAACTGCACCCCATAAAAATTATTCTTATGTAAAGCACTACTATAATCTTGGATATAATTAGTGGTAGCAATTGTATGCTTTCCTTTGGCTGCATAATAACCATGCACAAAATAAGTATAGCTATTTTCTGAAACACCCTTGAATAAATTAGATTGTAAATGGGTAATTGTGTTCCAACCCATCTGTGGTATTTTAATACTGATATCGTTTGTTTCAAATTGCTTTACTTGCTCCTCAAAAATGCCTAAACAAGCAGTATCGTTTTCAGTAGAATGGGTACACATTAATTGCATGCCCAAGCAAATACCTAAAACTGGTTGTTTCAAATTTATAATAAGCTCATCTAATTTTCTTTCTTTTAAATATTGCATGGCAGTGCTTGCTTCCCCTACACCTGGAAAAATTACTTTATCTGCCGTTTGAATTTCCTCTATAGTATCAGTGACCATGGCAGTTACCCCTATTCTCTCAAGTGCATAAAGCACTGATTGAATATTACCTGCATTATATTTTAGGATAACTGTTTTCATTTTTTTAATTAAGCACCTAAAACACTTTTTAAAAATTGGCTAGTGCTAGTTTCAATATCACCTCCCTTTGATAATACCTGAATATAAGCAGAGCCTATTATGGCTCCTTGAGTATGAACAGTAGCAGCATCAAAGCTAGCCTTGTCCTTAATGCCAAAACCCACTAAAATTGGATTTTTCAACTGCATTGCTTGTAATTTTTGTAAATATTGAGCAACTACATTAAAGTCTTTATCCTTACCAGTGGTAGCTGAAGAACTTACAGCATATAAAAAGCCAGTACTTAAACTATCTAATTTTTTTACCCTTTGTTCAGGTGTTTCTGGAGTGACTAAGAAAATAAAATCTAAATTATTTTCTGCAATTATTTTTCCATAGAACTGTTCAAATTCATATAAAGGTAAATCGGGCAAGATAAGCCCATCCACTCCTACTTCTTTTGCTTTTCTACAAAAAGCATCAAAACCATATTGCAAAATGGGGTTCATATAGCCCATTAATATTACTGGAATAGAAATGCTTTTTCGCATATCCTTTATTTGCTCAAATAAAACAGCAATATTCATTCCACCAGCTAAGGCTTTAATACTACTTTCTTGTATCACTTCTCCATCGGCTAAAGGATCGCTGTAAGGCATGCCTAATTCAATAATGTCTGCTCCATTTTTTTGTAAACTCTCCATCACTTTCATGGTACTATCTAATGAAGGATAACCCGCGGTGCAATACACATTTAAAATACGCTTCGATTTTTCTTTAAATACTAATTCTAATTTCGACATTTTTTTATTTTATGCTTTATAAATGTTCCATATAAGTAGCTAAATCTTTATCGCCTCTTCCGCTCAAACAAACCACCACTATATCAGATGCTTTCAAATTCATTTTAGGTAGCACTGAAAAAGCATGTGCCGTTTCAAGTGCAGGAATAATACCTTCAATTTTAGAAAGGTGAAATGCCGACTCCAATGCTTCTTCATCGGTAGCACTTAAGAAAGTACCTCTTTTACTTTCATATAAAAATGCATGCAAAGGCCCAATACCAGGATAATCCAAACCAGCAGATATACTATGCGGCTCCACTACTTGACCATCGTTAGTTTGCATGACTATACTTTTAGAACCATGTAAAATACCTGGTGTACCCAACTGAGTAGTAGCTGCACTTAAACCTGAATTTACTCCATGACCAGCAGCCTCTACCGCCACTAGGTTTACAGAAGGCTCATTTAAAAAATGATAAAAAGCACCAGCCGCATTACTACCGCCTCCCACACAAGCCACTACATGGGTTGGAAATTCTTTGCCTGTTTTTTCTTTCAATTGTATTTTGATTTCTTCACTAATTACACTTTGAAAACGTGCCACCATATCTGGATAAGGATGTGGCCCTACAACACTACCAATAATATAATGTGTTTCATTTGGCTCATTAATCCAAGCCCTAATAGCTTCATTAGTAGCATCCTTTAAAGTTTTACTTCCACTTTTTGCAGAAACCACTTTAGCCCCTAACATTTTCATACGTGCTACATTGGGCGCCTGTCTTTCAATATCTTTTTCACCCATATACACCACACATTCCATTCCTTTCAAGGCACAAACAGTAGCTGTTGCCACTCCATGCTGACCCGCACCAGTTTCAGCAATAATTTTTTTCTTACCTAATCTTTGTGCCAAAATTATTTGACCAATGGTGTTATTAATTTTGTGTGCTCCTGTATGACAGAGGTCTTCTCTTTTTAAATAAATAGTGGCGCCAATTTCCTTACTTAAACGCTCTGCTAAAAAAAGAGGTGTAGGTCTTCCTACATAATCTTTTAGTAGCGCTTGAAACTCGGATTGAAAACTTGGATCTTGCATGATTTGCAAATACTGTGTTTTCAAAGTTTCCACATTTCCATATAACATTTCAGGAATATAAGCTCCGCCAAAGTCACCATAGTATCCCTCCATGGTGGGGTTTTGATAATCTTTGTCTACATTAAATAAATTCATCTATAAAAGTTTTAATTAATTCAATATTTTTAATACCTGGGCTTGTTTCAAATTTACTGTTCATGTCCACCGCTACTAAATCCTTACCTGCAGTGGCCGCTTTCAATACTTGAATACCTTGGATATCATTTATGCCAATACCTCCACTTAAAAAAAAGGGTTTATTAAATCGCGTTTTTTTAATGAGCTCCCAATTAAAATGCTGACCCGTTCCTCCATATAATGCACTATCGGTATCCAATAAATAATAACTAGCTACCTTTTCATATAAAGCAAAATCGGGTACATTTTTTGAAACCCTAAAAACTTTAATCACCGGAAAGACTGCTTGAATGGTAGCACAATAAGAAGCATCTTCATCGCCATGAAGTTGAATGATATCAAGTCCTGCCTTGGTGGCAATTTCAATTACCTTTTCAGTAGTCTCATTTACAAATACACCCACCTTTTTAGCATTAGTAGGTTTAAAGGCAGCTATATCTTCCAAACTTAAACTAGATAGTGCATATCTTTTTGAACTTGGATAAAAAATAAATCCAATATAATGCACGCCCTGGCTCGTAATAGCCTCGGCTTGTTCAATATTGGTTATGCCACAAACTTTAAATTGCATCTTAGTTTGTTTTGATTGCTTTTGTAAATAATTCAAATGCCTTAGCTGGGTTTTCTTGCTTCATAAAATACTCTCCCATTAAAAAACCATCGAAGCCTTCTTTTTTTAATAAATGATAAGTATCTACACTATATATACCACTTTCCGCAATACTTAATTTTCCTTTAGGTAGCTTATTTTTAAGTTGTAAAGAATGTTCAATATTTACCTCAAAAGACTTTAAACTTCTATTATTAATACCTACTAAATCTACTTCATCGCAAATATGTTCTAGCTCTGTTTCGTTATGTAATTCTAATAATACTTCCATACCTAATGCTTTTGCCTTAGCTGCTAATAATTGAGTAGTTGAAGGCGTTAAACAAGAAGCAATTAATAATATCACAGATGCACCATAAGCCTTTGCTTCTATTATTTGAAACTCATCAATAATAAATTCTTTTCTGAGTACGGGTATTTGATTTTGAATAGCAGTAGATAAATCGTTTAAATTACCGCCAAAAAATTCAGTATCGGTTAATACAGAAATACCGGCGGCACCATATGCATGGTAGGCTGCTGTTACTTCTTTTACAGAAGCTTTATCATTTATAATACCTTTTGAAGGTGACTTTCTTTTAAATTCAGCAATAATTCCTGTAGTATTTTGCTTTTGTAAATTAGCTTTTAAAGAAAATACATTTTTAGCAAATAAGGGCATATTTTCTAATTGTGAAATACTAATTTCATTTTTACGTGTAGCCACTTCCTTCATCTTATGGGCAACAATTGTAGCTAATATATTAGTACCAGTTATTTTACTGCTCATTGTATACTAATTAATTTTTCTAAACATTTATTGGCAGCACCTGACTCCAAACTTTTCACCGCAGCTTGAAAAGCTAATTCATAAGTTTCATATTTACCCGTTACAAATAATGCCATGGCCGCATTAGATAACACCACTGCATTTTGCGACCAAGTTCCCTTGCCTTGAATAATATTTTTAAAAATGGCAGCCGCCTCTTCCACTGTTTTACCTCCATGTAACTCCTCACTAAACACTTTTTTCTTACCCAACTGATAAGGTGTCATTATGAATTCTCCCTTATTGGTGATCACCTTAGTATCGGTCGTTAAAGCAATTTCATCATATCCATCTAAACTATGTATTAAAGTAAAATCCTTACCTATAGATTGTAGTATGTAATTATATATTCTGGCCATCTCTAAATTATACACACCAATTAATTGATACTTTGGTTGAGCAGGATTTACTATAGGACCAAGCATATTAAAAAAAGTACGAACGCCTATATTTCTTCGAATAGGCCCCACTGTTTTTAAAGCTGGGTGAAATAAAGGGGCATGTAAAAAACAAATACCTGCCTCTTTTACTTCTTTAGCTAGAACCGCTTCTTCATTTTTAAAAACATAACCTAATTGCTCCATTACATTTGAAGCGCCACTAACACTAGAAGCACCGTAATTACCATGCTTCACCACTGTTTGTCCAGCACCGGCTACTATAAAACAAGCTAATGTAGAAATATTAAATGTGTCTTTACCATCTCCTCCTGTACCTACAATATCTAAAGCATCGTCCACACCCAAATTTACTTTTACTGCTAAAGAGAGTAAGGCATCTCTGAAACCCATTAACTCTTCAATGGTAATGCTGCGCATTAAATAAACCGTCACAAAAGAAGTAATTTCATGCTCGTTGTACTTACCCTGAGATATTTCCACTAGCACCTCCTTAGCCTGTTCTCTAGTTAAAGTCTTATGCTCAAATAAATATTGTAATAATTTTTTCATGCTTATTTTTTTAACCAATTCTTAATAATAGTGGCACCCAAAGGTGTTAATACACTCTCTGGATGATATTGCACTGCTTTCACATCATAATTTTTATGCTCTAAAGACATAATAAAACCTTGATCGTCTTTTGAAGTAACTATTAAATCAGCAGGGAAGTTTTTTTCATCTACCACCCAGCTATGATAACGACCAACATTAAATGAAGCGGGCATACCTTCAAACAAACTAGAACTATTAGTGATATGCACCGGAGTCGCTACACCATGATAGACCTTGCTTAAGTTAGTAAGATGGCCTCCAAAATTTTCTCCAATGGCCTGTTGGCCTAAGCATACTCCAAAAATAGATTTACTAGCAGCGTATTCTTTTAATAAAGGCAATAATAAGCCCGACTCAGAAGGTAAACCAGGGCCAGGTGATAATAATATTTTATCAAAAGCCTTAATATCCTCTAATGCAATTTCATTATTTCTATGCACTTCCAAAGAAGCAATGGGCGCTATTTCCCTTATCAACTGTACTAAGTTGTAGGTAAAGGAATCGTAATTATCAAAAACCAATATTTTCATTTTCACTTATTTCTATATTCAAATATTATGCATGTATTTTTTCAGCTAATAAAATGGCTGTTTTTAAGGCGTTCAGTTTATTATTTACTTCCTGTAATTCATTTTCTGGTACACTAGCAGCAACTACACCTGCACCAGCTTGATACGTAAGTGTATTTTGCTTGCTTAAAAAAGTACGTATCATAATGGCTTGATTGCAGGACCCATCAAAACCTACAAAACCAATACAGCCTCCATAATAAGAGCGTTTGGTAGGCTCAATAGCATCAATTAATTGCATGGCTTTAAACTTAGGCGCTCCACTTAAAGTGCCCGCTGGAAAAGTTTTTGAAACTAATTGAAGTGGGTTAGTGTCTTTTGCTACCGCCCCTTCTACTTCACTTACTAAATGTATCACATGACTATAATAATGCACCTGACGGTATTGTTTCACTTTTACATCTGTACAAACACGGCTTAAATCGTTTCTAGCTAAGTCTACGAGCATTACATGCTCTGCATTTTCTTTAGGGTCGTCTAATAATTGCTGAGTCATTTCAATATCCTTGGCTTCATCTCCCGTTCTTTTAAAGGTACCTGCAATAGGATGTACAATGGCCTTCCCATTTTTTATAATGATTTGCGCTTCTGGAGAAGAGCCCATTAATTTATAATCGCCGTAATCAAAGAAAAATAAATAAGGAGAAGGATTTATGTTTCTTAATGTGCGATATACATTAAACTCATCGCCTTGGAAGCTTTGTTGGAAGCGTCTGCTTAATACAATTTGAAATACATCTCCACGCATACAGTGTTGAATGCCCTTTTTTACTACTTCACGATACTGCTCATCAGATATATTAGAGCTTTCTTCTCCTATTGCCTTGAAAGGATACTGAGGCAGGTCCTTGCTTTTTATATAGGATACAAGTGCATTGTAATCCGAGGCAATACCTGCTAATTTATTTTCGCAAATAAATATTTCATCTTTAAAATGATTAAAGGCAATTACATATTGATATAAACGATAACGCATTAAAGGAATTACTGGTGTTCCTTCTTTAAATTGAATCGTATCAAAAAAAGGAATAGCATCATAAGCGGTATAGCCATATAAACCTTGTGCAAAAGCAGCTTCTTTTACTTCCGCTCCTTTCATTTCATATTGTTGCATATAGGCCCAAATACGATCAGGTGCATCGTGTACATTTTTAATAGTTTCTTTTTCTGGCTCTTGGTTAGGGTATTTGTATTCAATCTCATTTAAAGAAGAAATTTCAATACCCCCAATCGCATTCACCCCAATAAATGAGTAACTATTTTCAGCAGCATGCGAATCGGTACTTTCTAATAAAATAGTATCTCTAAATCTATCTCTTAAACGTAGATAAATTCCAACGGGTGTAAAAGTGTCTGCCATCATTTTAGTGACAGTGGTTTCGATAATCAATTTTTTCATATTCCTGCGGTCATTCTTTAAAAAAAACAAACCCCAACATTGCTGTTAGGGTTTATGTATAATTTGACTATATAGTAATGTCACTACAATACCCTAACGGATTTTGTATGCCACCACCATATGTTGTTTGTTTGTTTCATTCTATTGCAAATCTAAGACAATGTGTATTTTCCACCAAAAAAACCTATAAGCAATGCTACCAGCTGTTAGGACCTACAAAACCCCTTTGGTGCTAGGTAGTTGGTTGCTATGAGGATCGCGGTGTATAGCCATTTTAATGGCTTTAGCGAAGGCTTTAAAGATGGCCTCAATTTTATGGTGCTCATTCTCCCCCTGGCAACTAATATTCAAATTACATTTAGCAGCGTCGCTGAAGGATTTAAAGAAGTGAAAAAACATTTCAGTGGGCATTTCCCCTATCTTCTCTCTACTAAACTTAGCATCCCAAACTATCCAATTGCGGCCTCCAAAATCTATTAATACTTTCGCTTCTGCTTCATCCATAGGAAGGGCAAAACCATAACGTTCCATACCTCTTTTATCTGTTAATCCTTTTGCAAAGGCTTCTCCTAATGCTAAACCAACATCTTCAATAGTATGGTGTTCATCAATATGTAAATCGCCATCACAATGAATAGCTAAATCAATTGCGCCATGTCTTGAAATTTGCTCCAACATATGATCAAAAAATCCTAAGCCCGTATGAATGGAAGATTTACCAGTTCCGTCTAAATTAATAGATACTCTAATTTTTGTTTCTTTTGTATTTCTTTCATGTTCAACTTGTCGAAGACCTAGTTTCAAAAAAGAATAAATTTCTGACCAACTTTCGGTTTCAAAAGCAATAGTTTCTCTTAAAGAAAGTTCTTGTTCAGCACTAAGGGTATGATTACCCGATTTTAAATAAATAGCTTTGCAACCTATGTTTTTAGCAAGGGCAATATCAGACCACCTATCGCCAATCACAAAAGAATTTGGAATATCGAATGATTCATTTCCTAGTAAATGTTTTAGAAGTGCAGTTCCAGGCTTCCGAGTTGGCGCTTTGTCTTTTTCAAAACTAGCATCGATATGTATCTCATCAAAAATAAAACCTTCTTTGGCTAGAGTATCTAGCATTAATGCTTGAAAAGGCTCAAATTTTTCTTTTGGATAAGAAGTAGTGCCTAAGCCATCTTGATTAGAGACCATTACTTTATAATAGCCTAAATCAGTTGCTATTTTTTGTAGATTAGTAATAGCCCCCTTTACAAAACGTGTTTTTTCAATACTATCTATTTGAAAATCTGATTTGGGTTCTTCCAAAACAACACCGTCTCTATCTATAAATAAAATAGGTCTCATATAATTTTTTACTTCTTGGCTGCTTTATTCTTAAATAAGGCCGCTTTTACTTGACTAATAGTTACTAAACCAGCTTTATTGGACCAGCTTGTTCTAATGTATGAGAGTACATCTGCAATAGCGTCTTCTTTTAAATCTGGATTGGCTGTCATAGCATTATTATAATACATTCCATCTAAGGCTACTCTTTCATCATACCCATTTCTAATAATTTTTACGAGCCTTACTATATCTTTTCCCTGCACATTAGTGGAGCCGTCTAGGGGCGGATTCATATTCGGCACTCCACCACCATCTGCTTGATGACAAACTAAACACCTAGTTTCATATATTTTTTTACCATTTATTTTATTCTGCGCATTTCCCCACAGGGCTAAGATTAAAAAACAAAACAATAAAGTAAATTTAGATACTATTTTCACTGTACAATTTATTTGTTTATTTATTTCACCATTCATTAAAAATTGTATCATACTTAATTCGTATTTATTTTTTCAAACTTCTTATTAATGTCTATTTATTATAGCTAATTTTAAATATAGCACCTTTAGTATCATCACTCACATAAATTGAGCCATCTGGACCTTGTGCTAAACCACAAGGTCTTGCTTTTGCCTTATTAGGATTTGCTACTTTAGTGCCGTTTTCCATACCTGCAAAACCATTGGCAAAAATTTCCCATTCGCCAGTAGCCTTACCATCTTTAAAAGGTACAAAGGCTACAAAAAAACCTTCTTGAGGAAGTGGAGCTCTATTCCATGATCCATGAAAACTAATGAACGCTCCATTTTTATATTTCGCAGGAAATTGATTACCAGTATAAAACAATACAGCCATAGGTGCCATATGCGCAGGAAATGCAACAACTGGTTCTTTAAACTCAGCGGATCCCTCTTTCTTGCTATCTCCACCATATTCTGGAGAAACTATTTTTTTATGTTGACTAGGATCATAATAAACATAAGGCCAGCCTGCATTATCACCTTCTTTAATCTCATAAAAAGTTTCAGCAGGTAGTTCTGCATTTTGCGCATCGCTATATAAATTAGGATAGAAACTATTTAATTGATCACGTCCATGTTGTGCAACATATAACTGATTTGTTTCTGTATTCCAATCTAAACCCAATACATTTCGAAGTCCAGTGGCGTAACGTTTACCATCTTTATAAGTTTGATTTTCTTTTGTACCATCAAATTTCCAAATACCTCCGGCAGAATCTAAAATAGGACAAGGCATCATTCCTTGGGAACCTGGCATTCTATCTTTTTCTTGACAAGCATTTGAATAAGCACCTATGTTTACATATATATTATTTCCTTTATCAAAAGTAATTGACTTTGAATTGTGTTGTCTTCTGTCAAGTAAACCACTAACAATAGTATGCGGCGTCAATGGATTTAACACTTCATCTTTGCTATCTAATTCATATTTAAAAATGGCTTCATTAGAACTCGCATATAAACTATTTCCTTTAACAAAAATACCCGTGCCGCCATATTTCGCAAAACCATTTATTTTATCTGCAATGCCATCGTTATTAGTGTCCTCTAACCTTATAATGGCATTACCTTCTTTATTAGGATTATTTAATTTTGCAAAAACAATGCCTGATTTTGTAATGGTTATATGCCTTGCACTTCCTATGTTATTGGCATATAAATTAGCTTTAAATCCAGTAGGTAAAGTTAAACCTGCATTTTCTTGTGCTATAATATTCATACAAAAAGCAAATATGATAATGCTTACTAATTGAATTTGTTTTTTCATACTATTTATTGTTATTTAAAATATTATTTGAATTTAATTGAGTCTGTAATTTAATAAAATTAACTTAAACGGAGGTATTGGGAAATGTTATTTCTATCCAAGTTGCCATTGCATCAATTAATTGTGTATTTTCTTGTTCATTTCCAACTGTAATTCTTAAACTATCTGCACAATTCTCTAAACTAGACCTATCTCTTACGACAATACCCTTGGTTAATAAATATTGATATAAACCCCTTGCATTAGGAATTTTCACTAATAAAAAATTAGTATCTGATGGATATACTTTTTCAACATAAGGCATAGATTCTATAACTTCTGCTAAGGCATTACGCATATCTACCAAATGCATTATCATATCGTTCACTTGTCCTACTTCTTCTAATGCTGTTAAAGCCAATTCCTGTGTCATCTTATTTATATTGTAAGGTGCTTTTACTTTATTCATATAAGCAATAATGTCTTTGCTTGCAAAAGCCATACCTAATCTAATACCAGCAAGCCCCCATGCTTTACTTAAAGTTTGAAGTACTACTAAATTGGGATAATCAATTAAAGACTGCGCAAAAGATTTTTGCTTAGAAAAATTGATATATGCCTCATCTACAACCACCAGCCCATTGAAATGATTTAAGATAGTTTCAATATCAATTCTGTCTAATGAATTGCCAGTGGGATTATTGGGAGAACAAATCCAAATAATTTTAGTATTTACATTTACAAGTTGTTCAATATGCGCGACATTTAATTGATAGTTCTCGAGTAAGGGTGCTGATTTAATTTCAATATTATTAATATTCGCATTCACTTCATACATAGGATAAGTAGGAGGACAAATAATTATGTTATCCTTACCTGGTTCACAAAAAGTTCTAAATAAAATATCGATACATTCATCACTTCCATTTCCTAAAAATATTTGAGTAGCATGTATTTGCTTAATGTAGGCTAATTTTTCTTTTAATTTTTGTTGATAAGGATCGGGGTATCGATTATACCATTTAGTAGTAGGTGAACCCAAACTATTTTCATTAGCATCTAGTAATATATTTGCTTCTCCAGTGTATTCATCTTTGGCGGAAGAATAAGCTTTTAGTGATTCAATATTGGGTCTTACAATTTTTTTAATATCAAATTCCATAACCTTATATTTTAGATTTTATCCATTCTACCCTTAATTCAACCGCATTACTATGCGCATGCAAACTTTCAGCTGTAGCCATTTCTATTACAGTAGGTGCAATGTTAGAAAGACCTCTTTCAGTTAATTGTTGAAATGTTATTTTCTTTACAAAGCTATCTAAACTTACTCCACTATAGGCTTTTGCAAATCCATTAGTAGGTAATGTATGATTGGTACCACTTGCATAATCACCCACCGATTCAGGAGAAAAGTTACCAATAAAAATAGAACCCGCATTGATAATTTTTTCAGCTACTTGTGCAGCATTATTAACTGATAAAATTAAATGCTCAGGTGCATATTCATTAATGATTGAAATAGCATCCTCTACTTTTGCAAGTACAAGTGCTTTTGAATTTTCAAGTGCCTTTTTGGCTAGGTCTTTTCTGGGTAAAATAGTCAATTGCATTTCTATTTCCTTTTGAACAGCTTCTACCAATTCATTAGTAGTTGCTATTAATAATACTTGACTATCAGCACCATGCTCAGCTTGTGATAATAAATCGGCAGCAACAAAAGAAGCAATACTTGTTTCATCGGCGTAAACGCATACTTCACTAGGTCCTGCTGGCATATCAATGGCCACCCCTTCTTGTTGTATAATTTGTTTAGCTGCTGTTACAAACTGATTTCCTGGACCAAATATTTTCTGCACTTTAGGCACCGATTTTGTACCATAGGCAAGTGCTGCAATGGCTTGTACTCCTCCAATGGTATAGACAGCAGTTACGCCAACTAAAGAAGCAGCATAAATAATAGCAGGATCAACTTCTCCTTTTTCATTAGGAGGGGTACATAAAATTATTTCTTTGCAGCCTGCTAATTTTGCTGGAATACCCAACATTAAAACAGTTGAAAATAAAGGAGCAGACCCACCAGGAATATAGATACCCACTTTTTCAATACCTACTGCTTTTCTCCAACACCAAACACCAGGCATTGTTTCAATTCTTTCTTCTTTTTGAATTTGTGCACTATGAAAAAATTCAATATTTACTTTAGCCAATTGAATAGCCGTTTTTAAACTTGGCGTTAAAACCTTTTCAGCTGCATCAAAAGCAGAAGCACTCAATTTAAAATTACTAATTGCTATTTTATCAAAAGCAAGTGTATACTCCGTAATAGCCACATCTCCTTTTTGCTTCACGGCTTGTAATATTTCTCGCACTTTGGCCTGCAAGGGAGTTGCATCAAATACAGGTCGTGCTAATAAACTTGGCCAATCTTTCTTTTTTGGCTCATTAAATACTTGAATCATTATAATATCATTTTTTCAATAGGCACTACTAAAATACCTTCGGCGCCTGCTAATTTTAACTGTTCTATAATTTCCCAAAAATCACTTTCGTCAATAACGCTATGCACACTACTCCATCCTGGTGTAGCTAATTTTACAACCGTTGGGCTTTTCATGCCTGGTAATAAAGAAATTATTTTTTCTAAATTATTATTCGGTGCATTTAATAAAACGTATTTATTACGCTTTGCTTTTTTAACCGATTCCACTCTAAATAATAATTTTTGTAAAATTGCTTCTGCTTCAGGGACTAACGCTTCTCTTTTAATAAGAACTGCTTGAGAATCTAAAATAGTTTCTGCTTCTTTTAATCCATTCATAAATAAAGTAGAACCACTGCTTACTAAATCACAAATAATATCGGCAAGGCCAATGCCTGGTGCAATTTCTACACTACCGCTAATTTCATGAATTTCTGCTTTAATGCCATGCTTGTCTAAATATCCTTGCACAAGTACCGGATAGCTTGTGGCAATTTTCTTGCCCGTCAAATACTCAGGGCCAGTAAAATTTTCATTTTTACGAACTGCAAAACTAAGTCTACATTTTCCAAAACCTAAACTATAGGCCACTTCTACTTTTTTAGCTTTTTCATACACTACATTCTCCCCCACAAAGCCAATATCGGCAACGCCATCTTCTACGTATTGAGGAATATCGTCATCTCTTAAAAAAAATAACTCAATCGGGAAATTGGTCGCTTCTGCTTTTAATTTATTGACCCCATTTCCAATATCAATGCCTGCTTCTTTTAATAAACGCATTGAATCGTCGTGTAAACGGCCCGACTTCTGAATAGCTAATTTTAATCGCATATTATTTATATTATATATTTTACTTGACTGACTATAAACTAAAAGGGCTTACTTGTTAGTAAGCCCTTTGGTTAAATATAGTTACATACCTACACCCATAGCCTACCCATTGGATAGCAAATGCAAATGATGTGTATGATTGTTTAATGTCATAGTGCGAATTTACAACCCTTTTAGAAATTACCCAACAAAAAAGAAATATTTTGACTAATTTGCTAGCACAAATTTCATTAATTCACTACTAACAATTGTTTTTATGCGTATTCTGCCCCTAACGATGATATTAACGGTTCTTTCTTTGTCTTTTTGCGCTCAAAAAGAAGCACCGGCTCCTGCTCCTGTAGTAGTGACTCCCACAACCCCAACTACTCCTACAACTCCTACCACCCCCACTGATACTGCAAAAAAGTTGGTATGGTCGGATGAATTTGATAAGGGAAGTTTACCTGATACCACCAAATGGAAATATAATATTGGAACTGGTTCAAATGGCTGGGGTAATAATGAGGCCGAATATTATACCAAAGATTCTACCAATGAAAGAATTGAAAATGGTAACTTAATTATAGAAGCAAGAAAGGAAAGCAGAGGAGGTAAGAATTATACTTCTGCAAGATTACTAACTCAAGACAAAGCTTCATGGACTTATGGCCGATTTGAAATAAGAGCTAAACTCCCTAAAGGTGTTGGTTCATGGCCTGCCATTTGGATGTTAGGTAGCAATTTTGAAGGACCAGGTGCTGTGGGTTGGCCTGCATGTGGTGAGATTGATATTATGGAGCATACTGGAAAAGAATTTGGTGCTATTAGTTTCTCAGCCCACTCTAAATTACTCAACTGGACTTTAGGTACACAAAAAACATATAAAACTAATATTGATAATGTCGATGCCTTTCATGTATATAGCATTGACTGGACCAAGGACATGATCAAGTTTTATGTTGATGGTGTTTTGTATTATAATGTACCTAATGATGGAAGAGGCGTTGACGCTTATCCATTTGTTGCACCCCAATTTTTACTTTTAAATTTAGCAGTAGGTGGTAATTTTGCAGGCAATACCATTGACGATAGCATTTTTCCTTGCAGAATGGAAGTTGATTATGTAAGAGTCTATCAATAAATTTAATAAAAACATGATTCATTCTAAATTCGTTTTAGTTTTTATTTCTTTTAGCATTGCTTTGAGTTCAACGGCTCAAACAGCGACACCCGCTACTACTATATTATCTCCTAATTTATTAGTAGGTACTTATACAAAAAAAGGAAGCAAAGGTATTTATGTATTATCATTTGATACAGTTACAGGCAAGGCTACTGAAATAAGCCATACCGATGGCGCTAATAACCCCTCCTTTTTAACCATCTCAAAAGACCATGGACAAGTATACGCAGTAAATGAAGGTAGTGATGGTAAAGTAAGTGCATATTCATTTATAGACAATAAATTAAATTTAATACAAGAGAAAACAAGCAAAGGCGCCGACCCTTGTTATATTAGCCTAAGCCCTGATCAAACTAATTTATTTGTTGCCAATTATAGTGGCGGAAGCATTACAAGTTACCACCGCTTCGCCGATGGCCGTTTATCTAACCCACAACAATTTATTCAACACGAAGGTAAAAGTGTGAATGAAGCAAGACAAGAAAAAGCCCATGTGCATGGTGTATTTTTTTCACCAGATGGAAAATATCTTTTGACACCCGATTTAGGCATGGATGAAGTTTCTATTTATCCTTACCAAACAAAAAATGGACCACCACTTCAAATACAAAAAGCAAGTAAAATACAATCAAGCCCTGGAGCTGGTCCAAGACATTTAAGTTTTTCAAGTAATGGAAAATTTGTGTACGTGATTGAAGAACTAACAGGAAGTATTAGTGTTTATCGTTTTTATAAAGGAATCGCTAGCTTCATTCAAAAAGTATATACACATCCAAAAAGTTTTAAAGGTGTTGCTGGTAGTGCCGATATTCATTTATCGCCCGATGGGCTTTTTTTATATGCAAGCAATAGAGGTACTGAAAATAATATTATTTCTTTCAAAGTACTTCCCAATGGAAAATTAGAAGAGAAAAGTATACAATATTATAGTACAGAAGGAAAAGCACCACGTAATTTTACCATAAACAAAGAAGGTACTTGGTTATTAGTAGCCAATCAAGATTCAGATAATATTATAGCTTTCAGAAGAAATATTCAAACAGGATCATTAACGACCACAGGGGTCTCTATTAAATTATCTATGCCGGTTTGTTTATTATTTTATTAAGAACCCCCTATTTAATGCATTTCAAATTAATGCTGTTCAAACCAAACAGGCTTATCGGCTTGCCCATCTGCATTATAATTAATAAATAATTCTTCCCCTTTTTTAATATCTCTTATAGTTATAATGGTAATAGTTTCAAATTCAATATCCATATCATATCTACAATTGGCTTTAATAGCATGATTATATATAGACACATATCCTAAAGCCACAGCTGCACTTTTATCATCTTCCCCCCATTCGAAAATATAATCATATAATAATGTTTCCTCCAATTTAATTCGTTGTAGTGGATCAAAAACAATTACAGGTGCTACTTCAATGATAGTCCCCATTGCAATAGCTTCCGTGGTAAATACACCACGACCCCTGCTGGGAGATGGTGCAATGGTTAGAAATGGGAGAATCATAGTATAAATATAAGGCATACTTTAGTATTTTTCTTAACTTGCACCCATGTCAGTTGAATTAGAAACACCAGAAATTAATTTATCCGAAGTTTTCTTAGATATTTTGTCTAAGGGCGATATGCATCTATTAAAGAAATTTTTAGATGAACAAAATATTAGCGACGTTGTAGAACTAGTCAATGAGTTCCCAGAAAACGAAGCTACTATTATTGACAACATGACTGTGCACAGAGCTGTAAGTGTATTTAAGATACTAGATATTAATCAGCAAAAAGATATCATTAAAGAACTACCGGCGCGTAAAACGGCAAAAATCTTAAATGAACTTCCTCCTGATGACCGTACCGACTTCTTAGAAGAATTACCTAAGGCGGCTATTCGTGACTTAATTAAATTACTCGACCCAGAAGAAAGAAAAATTACTTTATCACTTTTAGGTTATCCTGAGGATAGTGTAGGTCGTTTGATGACGCCCGACTATGTATATGTATACCCTCATTACACTGTTACTCAAGTATTAGATACAATTCGTAAATACGGAAAGAATTCTGAAACCATTGATGTTATCTACATCATTGATGAAAAAGGTGGCTTAATTGATGATATTAGAATTAGAGATTTATTATTAGCAAAACCAGAAGATATTATTTCAGACATAATTGATGGCCGTTTTGTTGCTTTAAATGTATACGATGATCAGGAACATGCTAGTCAGGTATTTAAAATGAATAACCGAACGGCCATTCCTGTAGTGGATGACAACGATGTTTTATTAGGAATTGTAACCATTGATGATATCTTATGGGTAACCAATGAGGAGTTTAGCGAGGATATGCAAAAAATGGGAGGTACAGAAGCATTGAACGAGCCTTATTTAGATATTTCTATATTTAAATTATTCAAAAAAAGAATTACCTGGTTAGTAGTTTTATTTTTTGGAGAAATGTTTACAGCCACTGCTATGGGTTATTTTCAAGACGAATTAGCAAAGGTATTAGTATTAGCAAGTTTTATTCCTTTGATATTATCCACTGGCGGAAATACTGGTTCTCAATCTTCTACACTTATTATTCAAGCCATGTCAGTTGGTGAAATTACCATTACCGATTGGTTAAAAATTTTAAGACGTGAAATTACAAGCGGCCTATTATTAGGCGTACTATTGGGTATCATTGGATTTTTTAGAGTAACCATATGGCATATGATTGCACCTGGTTTTTACGGACCACATTGGATGTTAATAGCAGTAACAATTGGATTTACAATTGTAGGTGTTGTTATATGGGGCACCATTACAGGATCTATGTTACCAATTGTACTTAAAAAATTAGGCGCCGACCCTGCTGTATCATCTGCTCCTTTCGTAGCTACTTTAGTGGACGTAACTGCTATACTTATTTATTTTAGTTTAGCTTACTTGTTCTTACAAGGCACTTTATTGTAGTTATTTTTTTAATTGCTCATTTAATTGTGCTGCTAAAGCCTGCTTCAAAGAAGCATTCCAGTCTTCTTTTAATATGCTAAGTATAATAGAATCTCTTCTTTTTCCATTCGGCATAGGTAAATGATTTTTTAATACGCCTTCAACAGTACAGCCAATTTTTTGCATAGCCGCAATACTTCTTTTGTTATTATTATCGGCTCTAAACTCTACTCTTTCGAAACCCATTTGATCAAAAGCAAATTGCAATAATAAATATTTACAATTTTCATTTAGTTTCGTTCCCCAACATTTTTTACTATACCAGGTATAGCCAATTTGTGTAGTTTGAAAATTTAATTGAATATCATAAAACCTAGTGCAACCCACAAATTCATTTAATAGTTTATCAAATACAATAAAAGCGTAGGCGGTTTTATTAAGCCTTGCATCTAAAGCTGTTTGAATATAATTTTCTAAATCGTTGGTATTATTAATAGCAACTAATGAATACTTCCATAATTCGGGCTCTTCATTAATATAATGTGCTAGAAATGAACCGTCAGTTAGTAATAGTGGCCTTAATAACACACGTTCATTTTCTAAAATAATATCAGAAGCAAAGTCAAAATTTTTAAAAGCTAACATCCATTAAATATTTAAAGTCTAATTTCGCATAAAATTTGAATACTTAGCTAAATAAATAACATATGTGTGGTATTGTAGGATATATTGGTAAAAAGGAGGCATACCCAATTGTAATCAAAGGTCTAAGACGCCTAGAATATCGTGGTTATGATAGTACAGGTGTTGCCATCATTCAAGATGGGAAATTACAAGTACATAAGAAAAAAGGAAAGGTGGCAGAATTAGAGGAAGCAGTCATTGGAAAAAACATGCACTCACAAATTGCCATTGGACATACTCGTTGGGCTACACACGGTGAACCATCTGACCGAAATGCGCATCCCCATTTATCGAATAATGGACGCTTGGCAATGTTGCACAATGGAATTATTGAAAACTATGCGCCTATAAAAAAAGAATTAATAGCAAAGGGCTACACTTTTAAAAGCGATACTGATACAGAAGTTTTATTGAATTTTATTCAAGATATTCAAGACAATAATAAATGTGATTTAGAAGAAGCTTTAAGAATTGCTTTAAAAAGAATAGTTGGTGCATATTGTATTTTATTAATTGACCAAGATGACCCTGAAACTATTATTGCAGCTAGAAAAGGAAGTCCATTAGTAATTGGTATTGGAAAAGAGGCGCATTATTTGGCTAGCGATGCCTCTCCTATTATTGAATACACAAAAGAAGTGGTGTATGTAAATGATTATGAAATTGCCATTGTTAGAAAAGATGAACTTATTTTAAAAAATTTAGGCAACGAAAAGCAAACACCTTTTATTCAAAAATTAGATATGGAATTAGCAGCCATTGAAAAAGGCGGCTATGATCATTTTATGTTGAAAGAAATTTTTGAACAACCTGATACTATATATGATTGCTTAAGAGGAAGACTTCTACATGAGCAATTAGAAATTGTAATGGCTGGAGTAGATAATAATATTGATGCATTGACCAAAGCCTCTCGCATTATAATTGTAGCCTGTGGCACTAGCTGGCATGCAGGTTTATATGCAGAATATTTAATTGAAGAACTATGTCGCATACCTGTTGAAGTTGAATATGCATCTGAATTTAGATACCGCAATCCGGTAATACATAAAGGAGATGTGATTATTGCTATATCACAAAGTGGAGAAACCGCAGATACGCTGGTGGCTTTAGAAAGTGCTAAAGAAAAAGGTGCCTTTATTTTTGGTATTGTAAATGCAGTGGGTAGTAGTATTGCTAGGTTAAGTAATGCAGGAGCTTATACACACGCTGGACCTGAGATAGGCGTGGCTAGTACCAAAGCCTTTACTGGACAATTAACTGTACTTGCCATGATGGCGCTTAAAATGGCTAAAGCCAAAGGAACTATTTCAATAGAGCGCTTTGAACATTTAGCCAATGAATTGGCATCAGTTCCTGAAAAAGTAAAAAAGATACTAACCAATACTTCTGTGATAGAAAAAATTGCATTGAAATTTAAAGATGCTAAAGACTTTTTATATTTAGGTAGAGGCTATAATTTCCCCATTGCATTAGAAGGTGCTTTAAAATTAAAAGAGATTACGTATATACATGCAGAAGGCTATCCTGCTGCAGAAATGAAACATGGACCTATTGCATTAGTAGATGAAACTTTACCAGTAGTATTTGTTGCCACCAAGGATATATATTATGATAAAGTAGTGTCTAATATTCAAGAAATTAAAGCCAGAAAAGGACAAATTATTGCTGTGGCTAGTGTGGGGGATTTAATATTGCCTACTATGTCAGATAATATTATGTTTGTTCCTGAAATAGATGAAGTCATAGCTCCATTATTAAGCGTTATACCCATGCAACTTTTAAGTTATTATGTTGGTATTGCTAAAGGTATTGATGTTGATAAGCCTCGTAATCTTGCTAAAAGTGTAACGGTGGAGTAATTACACTACCTTGCAGTCTATTATGAATAAGAATTTTCAGACCCTAGGTCTCATAGAACCTTTATTAAAGGCCATTCAGGAAGAAGGTTATACCACCCCCACTCCCATTCAAGCAGAATCTATACCCATTGTTTTACAAGGCAAGGACTTATTGGGTTGCGCCCAAACAGGTACTGGTAAAACAGCTGCTTTCACCCTCCCTATTTTACAGTTATTAGTTAAAAGCAAAACACAGGAGAGAAGAAAAAAAATTAGAAGTTTAATTGTTACCCCAACAAGAGAATTAGCCATACAAATTGGAGAAAGCTTTAATGCTTATGGAAGACATACTGGTTTAAATTGTACCGTTATTTTTGGAGGTGTTGGACAAGGCCCACAAGTCACTGCCTTAAAAAATGGTGTAGATGTAGTCATTGCAACACCTGGAAGATTACTAGACTTAATGAACCAAGGGCATTTAAATATTAGAGAAGTAGAAATATTTGTGCTAGATGAAGCTGATAGAATGTTAGATATGGGCTTTGTGCATGACGTGAAAAAATTATTAGCTGTACTTCCTAAAAAAAGACAATCGCTATTCTTCTCTGCGACCATGCCTCCTGAAATTGTAAGTTTAGCTAATACTATTTTATTTCATCCACTGAAAGTAAGTGTTACACCTGTTTCCTCTACGGTAGATATTATTGAGCAATCGGTTTACTTTGTAGATAAAGTAAACAAAAATGCATTACTTATTGAAATTCTAAAAAACACAGCTATTAATACAGCCTTAGTTTTTACAAGAACCAAACATGGAGCCGACAAAGTAGTTAACTTACTTTTAAAAAATAATATTAAAGCAGAAGCCATACATGGCAATAAAGCACAGAATGCAAGACAAAGAGCTTTGACTAATTTTAAAGCACAAACAACAAGAGTACTTGTAGCCACAGATATTGCAGCTAGAGGTATTGACGTAGATGAACTAGCCTATGTAGTGAATTATGAAATTCCCAATATTCCAGAAACCTATGTGCACCGTATTGGAAGAACAGGTCGTGCAGGTGCAAATGGAACTGCAATTTCTTTTTGTGATGCTGAAGAAAGAGCCTTTTTAAAAGATATTGAAAAGCTAATTGCTAAAAAGATACACGTTATTGAAAACCACCCCTTCCCCATGACCAACTTTAATCCTATTAAAAAGGCTAAACAACAAGGAAGAGGAAATTTAGGACAAAAAAGACGCTTTAGTCACTCAAAACCGACTAGGTAATATTATCTTTGATGCAATTTAAAAAGTAATTTATGCGCATCCTATTTACAAGCTTACTATTAGCTCTTGGTCTTTTCGTATCTGCACAAGATACCTCCATTCAAAAAAAAGATATAATTAGTGCCTCTAAACTATTTGACCTTAATTTTACCACCAAGGAAATAGATACTTTATACTCCGATGTAATTGACAACTTAGCGAATTACAAGGCAATGCATAATTTGCCATTAGCCAACAGTGTACCATTAAGTATGTGGCAAACACCAGTAGTGCCTGGTATGCATTTTAATACAGTTCAAAAACCTATTGCTTGGAAATTAGATAACTCTGTTCAATTACCTGCCAATAAAAATGATATAGCATTTTATACGATTGAACAATTAGCCTCTTTAATTAAAAATAAAAAAATAAGTTCCTTAGCGCTTACTCAATTTTTTATTGATCGTATTAAAAAATGGGGCGACACTTTACAATGTGTAATTAGTTTACAAGAAGAGATTGCTTATGCGCAAGCTAAAAAAGCAGATGTAGAATTAGCGCAAGGAAAATACAGAGGCTTACTACATGGTATACCTTATGGCCTAAAGGATTTATTCGCAGTTAAAGGTACCAAGACAACTTGGGGAGCAGCACCTTATCAAAATCAAACAATTGATGAAGATGCATTTGTTTATACTAAATTAAGAGATGCAGGTGCAGTATTAGTTGCTAAATTCACATTAGGAGCCTTAGCCATGGGCGATTACTGGTTTGGTGGAAGAACAAAAAATCCATGGAATTTAAAATATGGATCATCTGGATCATCTGCAGGTTCTACTTCTGCAACAGTAGCTGGCTTAGTACCCTTTGCTATTGGTACGGAAACCTGGGGCAGTATAGTTTCTCCATCTACTACTTGTGGTGCCACTGGCTTAAGACCCACATTTGGCAGCGTTAGCCGCTCAGGTGGTATGGCATTAAGTTATAGTTTAGATAAGGTGGGGCCTATTTGCCGCTCTGCTGCAGATGCTGCTATTGTATTTAATTATATACATGGAACAGATGGAAAAGATGGGAGCGCTGTAAATATGCCATTTAATTACACACCCAATAAGGATATTAAAAAATTAAAAATTGCATATGCTAAAAACTATTTTGATAAAATAAAAGATACTTCTAGAAATGAATTTAAAGTACTAGAAGAATTTAAAAAATTAGGCGTTCAATTAATTGCAGTGAATTTTCCAGATAGTGGCGTATATAATTTCAATATAATGGATGTAGTTATTGGTGCAGAATGTGCTGCACAATTTGACGAAATGACAAGATTAAATATTGATGACATACTTACTAGACAAACTAAAAACGATTGGCCCAACTCTTTTAGAACCAATCGATTTATACCAGCCGTTGAATATATAAATGCACAACGACACCGCTACACACTTATGCAAAAAGTAAATGAGGTCATACAGCAGTATGATGTTATAATTTGTCCTTCAAGAGGCGATGGCAATCAATCGGCAATTACTAATTTAACAGGCAACCCTGTAGTATGCGTTCCTACAGGCTTTGATAAAAAATCAAACTTACCTACCGGCATAAGTTTTGTAGGCAATTTATATGATGAAGCTACTATTTTATCCATTGCACAGGCTTATCAAAAAGCAACCAACTGGGACGAAGCACATCCAGCTTTATTTAAATAAAAGATCTAAAGAATTAAACTGCACTAATGAATAATATTAAGAAAATGCCCGTGCACCAATTGGGTTATGGTTTTATAAAAGATTTTCCCAAAGGTAAAGACGAATATTATTTACGTAACCAACAAAATAGAAGCGGTATCAAATACCGCCATCTAACAGCTTTAGAAATTGAGCAATTAGTTCGAAATAGAAATTCAAGTGATAATTGGAATGATATTTTAGTTTCCGATGCCTTTAGCCCAGAGCTTGTCAAAAATTGTTCCTTCTTTGGTTTAGTTAGAATGGGCAAACTAGAAGCCAATTGTTTAATATTTAGTGACTTAGTGGTACCCGTGGGAATTTACAACTCAACTATTATAAGTTGCGACCTTGGTAATAATGTAGCTATTCATAATGTGAACTATATGTCACATTATATAATTGGAAATGATGTTATTATTACCAATGTCAATGAGATAGTGACTACTAACCATTCTAAATTTGGCAATGGAATTATTAAAAAAGGAGAAGACGAATCGGTTAGAATATGGATAGAGATTTGCAACGAAAATACAGGTAGAAAAGTAATGCCCTTTAATGGTATGACTTCTGGCGATGCATATTTATGGACACGCAATAGACAAGATACCGTTTTACAAAAAAAATTTAAAGAATTAACCGAAAAAAGTTTTGATAATAAATTAGGCTATTACGGAAAAGTAGGCGACCGTACAGTGATAAAAAATTGTAAGATTATCAAAGATGTCTGGATAGGCTCTGATGCTTATTTAAAAGGAGCCAATAAAATAAAAAATGTAACTATTAATTCTTCAGCTGAAGCAAGTACTCAAATTGGAGAAGGTTGCGAACTTGTAAATGGTATTATTGGCTTTGGTTGTAGAATATTTTATGGCATAAAAGCAGTACGTTTTATTTTATCGGACCACTCTCAATTAAAATATGGAGCTCGACTCATTAATTCTTTTTTAGGACCTAATGCCACCATTTCCTGTTGCGAAGTATTAAACTCTTTAATTTTTCCTGCACACGAGCAACATCATAATAATTCTTTTTTATGTGCAGCCCTAGTTATGGGACAAAGCAATATAGCAGCTGGCGCTACGCTAGGTTCTAATCATAATAGTCGTGGCGCCGATGGTGAAGTGATTATGGGAAGAGGCTTTTGGCCAGGCTTATGTGTTAGCGTTAAACACAATTCTGTATTTGCCAGCTTTGCCTTACTTAATAAAGGCGATTATAATTATGAATTAAACATTCCAATTCCATTTTCACTTATTAGTAACGATACGATTAAAGATGAATTAATTATTATGCCAGGCTATTGGTTTTTGTATAATTTTTATGCCTTGGCTAGAAATGCTTGGAAATATATTGATAGAGACAAAAGAACGGATAAGACCCCCATTTTTGAATATAATTATTTAGCACCCGACTCAGTCAGTGAGCTCTTAAATGCCAGAAAAATAATGGCTACGGCGGTAGCGAAAGCTTATTTGCATAGCATAAAAAAATCGGCAGACTTACCCAATGAAAAATTAATAGCATTTGGCCATAACTTACTTACTACTAAAACTAAAAAAGAAATAGACGCGCTTTCTGTTTTTGCAAACAATATCGAAAACAGTAAACGCAAAACAAGACTTATTAAAACATATGAGGCATACTCTATTTTTGAAAAAATGATTTTCATGTATGGTATGGAATCCTTGGTAGATATTATGAATAGTAAAAATAATGGGAAGAAAGCCGGAAAAAGCATTTTAACACATTTAAAAACATTAAAACCAAATTACACTGAATGGTCATGGGTAAATATGGGAGGTCAATTAATGCCGCAAAAAACAGTCAATAGCTTACTCATTAAAATTAAAACAGGTAGTATTGATAGCTGGGATAAAGTGCATCAATTTTATGAAGTCGCTTCTACTACTTATATGACAAAGAAACAAAATCATGCTTTAGTTGCTTTAGAACTTATAACAGAAAAAAAAATATCTTCACTTACGATTAAACAATTGAATAGTTGGTTTGACAGCTACCTTGAAATAAAAACAGATGTTACTTCTCGCATAGAAAAAACAAGGGCCAAAGATTATAGCAACCCTTTTAGAAAAATGGTTTATGCAAATGAAGCTGAAATGATAGCTGTAGTGGGCGATTTAAAAGACAATGGTTTTATAAAAGAACAAAAATTAGCACTGAAAGCCATTAGCTCAAATATTCAAGCCTTAAAAACAAGTCTAAAAAGTAAATAACTATTATTAATATTACTAATAGTTAAATAAACTAAAGCCAACACCTAACTGCCATTGGCGTGTTTTCCAAGTAGATTGGTCGCCTAAATTATTACTGAGTTCATTTGCAGATCGAATATTATTCATACCAATAACGTATCTACCATAAACAAAGAACCCATTTAAATCTATTTTAGCACCACCCACAATTGCAAACTCACCACTATTGAAAGCTAGTCTAGCAGCCTCTTGTCCATCTTTTTTTTGATCTAATAAAATACTATACTGAGGACCTGCTTGAACAATAAAACTTTTAAAAACTTTGTACTGTGCCAATACAGGAATGGCTAAATAATTCAAATGATAGGTTTCAGGCTTCAATGCACTATTACCCAATAATTCTAAAACACTTGGATTAGATTCTAATTTGGTTTGCGTTAAAATTACTTCAGGTGCAATACTAAAAGAAGGGCCCACACCAATTTGAGCGGTAGCACCCAAATGAAAAGAAGCTGAATTATGGTCAACATTTACATTATTTACACTTGAAAAATTTTGACCTAACTTAATGCCCAACGCAAATTTATTTTGCGCATGAGCATTCAACACAATCATGCTTATTAAAAACAATAATATTTTTTTCATATCATTCATATTTGTTCTCAATGTAAAATTAAACCTTCTACCTAAGCTAATTCAATTAAAGTTATCTCAGGTAAAATACCTACCCTGCCTGGATACCCTAAAAACCCAAAGCCACGGTTAACATATAATTGTTGGTCTTTGTTATTATAAATACCTGCCCATTGTTTATATACCCATTGCACAGGACTCCATTTAAAATAAGGATTCTCTAATCCAAACTGCATTCCATGTGTATGACCCGATAAGGTTAATTGAATGTTAGAATATTTAGGAATGACTTCTGCTTCCCAATGGCTAGGATCGTGACTCATTAATATAACTATATCTTCCTTGCTCACGCCCTGCATAGCTAAATCCATTTTTCCATACTTAGGAAAACGCGCTTTGGCACCCCAATTTTCAATACCTACTATTTTAATTTTTTCTTCATTTTTTTCAATACTTATATTTTCATTCATAAGTAAACGCCATCCTAAATCATGGTGCACTTTTTTAAGAGCTTCTAAATTTTGCCTTTTCTCCTGCACCGTATCCCATTTTACATAATCACCATAATCGTGGTTGCCTAAAGTACTAAATACACCATATGGTGCTTTAATTTTACTAAACACATCCATCCAATCATGCATCTCGCTAGCACGGTCATTGACTAAGTCGCCTGTAAATAAAACCAAATCGGCATTTTGCTTTTCAATTAATTCAATACCTTTTAAAACTGCCACTTTATCTTTTAAACTGCCGCTATGGATATCGCTAATATGAATAATTTTAAAACCTTTAAACGCAAGAGGTAAACCTTTTAAGGCTATCTTCTTTTTTATGAGCTTATAATTATACTTATTACTAAAACCATATAAAAGCGAAAGAAATAAAGTAGATGATAAACCCACTCCTAACCAACTTAAAAAAGTAGATCTTGGAATCCCCTTTTCAGTATTCATAAATTTAGCACCTGCTATAGAAGCCGCCTGACCCATTGTCCAAAAAGCCCCTCTTCTTAAATCATCTACTAGGAAAAATAAAACCATAAAAATTTGGGTTAGTACCCAACCAATGCCAATAGAAAAAATATACTGCTTAAAGTAAGGGTTTGAGATATATGGAAATAACAAAAAGGAACCAAGGCTCATAATACATAAAACCCAATAAATAAGGCCTACTGTGGTTCTAGTACTAACTGATGCCCCCTGCATCAAGATCTTTAATACATAATAAATATAAAAGTCAATGAGAATCAATATAGTGATAAGAACGACTAGAAATAAGGGGTTACGCATATTAACATTTAAAGCACAAAATTAAGGCCAAATTGTTAGCATTTATGCCTTATTTTTGGCAGAAATTAAGGATAACCATTTTATGGCTAGAATAATAGGTATAGCAAATCAAAAAGGGGGTGTGGGTAAAACCACTTCTGCCATAAATATTGCGGCAAGTTTAGCTGTATTGGAATACAGAACCCTATTAATTGATGCCGATCCCCAAGCAAATAGTACTACAGGTGTTGGATTTGATTTACATAATATAACTACCAGTTTATACGATGGTATGATTAATCAAACTTCTCTTTCCGATATCATATTAAAATCAGAAATTCCTCATTTAGATGTCATCCCCTCTCATATAGATTTAGTGGGTGCCGAAATTGAATTAGTGAACCTACCTAACAGAGAGAATGTTTTAAAAGAATTAATTGCACCTATTTCAGATCAATACGATTTCATAATAATCGACTGTTTACCTTCTTTAGGTTTAATTACCGTGAATGCATTAGTAGCCGCCGATAGTGTCATTGTTCCTGTGCAATGCGAATTCTTTGCATTAGAAGGTTTAGGTAAATTATTAAATACTATTAAAATTGTACAAAGCAGATTAAACCCTGAATTACAAATTGAAGGTATCTTAATGACCATGTACGATGGAAGACTCCGTTTAAGCAATCAAGTAGTAAGTGAAGTGCGCAAACATTTTGATGAAATGGTATTCTCTACCATCATTCATAGAAACACACGTTTAAGCGAAGCACCTAGTGTTGGTAAACCTGTTATTTTATATGATGCAGATAGTAAGGGTACCGTTAATTATTTAAATCTAGCAAAAGAAATTTTACAAAAAAATGGCATGACTAATATGAGTAATGCCGAGCGTATAATAGATTAATTATGAGCAAGAGCACACCTAACAAAGACCTCATTGGAAAAGGACTTCGCTCTCTATTGCAAAATATAGACGCGGATTACAAGAACCCAGCAGGAAGAGTTCAACCTGCGGCGATAGAAAAAGCAGTAGCTAGTAATCGTTTACTTTTAGCTGACATTATTGTCAATCCAAAGAATCCAAGAAAAGATTTTGATGAAAAAGCATTGAAAGAATTAGCGAATTCTATTCAAATACATGATTTAATACAACCTATTACTGTTGCGCAATTAGCCAATGGCAAATACCAATTAATAGCGGGTGAGCGTCGTTTTCGTGCTGCAAAAATAGCAGGCTTAAACGATTTACCAGCCTATATTAGAACTGGCAATGATAAAGAATTATTAGAATTAGCCTTACTAGAGAATTTACAAAGAGTTGACCTTAATGAAATAGAAATTGCATTAAGTTATCAGCGTATGATGGAAGAATTAAATTATACACAAGAAAAAGTGGCAGAAAGAATGGGCGTAGACAGATCTACTATTTCTAACTATATTAGATTATTAGAACTTCCACCTAGCTTGCAAGCAGCTCTTCGTAATGGTAGTTTAAGTATAAGTTTAGCCAAACTATTATTAGGCAAAGAAATTGAGAAGCAATTATTCTTATTTAAAGAAATTACGGAGAAGGGTTTAACCGTTAAACAAACAGAAGAACTTATTCGTAAAATGAATTTAGCAGGTAAGTCCTATACGCCTTCTATGACTAATGGGACTGCTACAAAAAACCAATTATCTCCGGTTTATAAAAAGTTAGAAGATAAATTAACTAGTCATTTGTCTACCAAGGTTATTTTACAACACCAAAAAAATGGTAGCGGAAAAATTACAATTGAATACTCTGATCTTAACGGTTTAAATAAAATACTAGAAGCAATGCAATTAAGCATTAGCTAATTGTATTTTTAAAAAAAATGGAATTTATTTAGGATGCGGCTATTATACACTTTACTTCTGCTGCTAATATTGCAGCCCTCTGCAAATAGCCAAGATAGCGCCTATATTAAAAAAACCGATACCCTTCAACATCATATTCCACGCAGGGCTACAAGAAGGTCGGCCATCATTCCAGGTTGGGGCCAGCTGTATAATAAACAATATTGGAAAGTTCCTTTAGTATATGGAGTACTAGCCATACCTGCTTCTACTTATGTATACAACAATGACATGTACCTAAAAACAAAGTTTGCTTATGAAGCAAAGTTTAAAGCAGAGAAGGGCGATAATAGTGACCTATCCAAAATTGATTCAAAATTGCAAAACTTAAGTATTGGTTCATTACAAAGTTACCGTAATATATTTAGAAGAGACAGAGACTACTCAATCATGTACTTTATTCTAGCCTGGGGTGTGAATGTAGTAGACGCAACTGTATCTGGACAGTTAAAAGAATTTGATGTAAGTAATAATTTATCTTTTAGAATGGTACCTTATGTTCAACCTCAACAGCAACAAACAGGACTTTCCTTACAATTTCATTTTAAAAGTAATCATTCAAAATAATTTAAAACGGAAACATGAAAATAGCAATTATAGGATACGGAAAAATGGGCAAGGCTATCGAAGAAATTGCTGTAGCTAAAGGGCACGAAATAATTTTAAAAATAGACGCTGCAAATACTTCCGATTTTACAAAAGAAAATATTCAAAATGCCGATGTAGCTATTGAATTTACCGGACCCCAATCTGCTTTTGAAAATATTACTAAATGTATTCAGTGGGGTGTGCCTGTTGTTTCTGGATCCACTGGATGGTTAGACAATTTTGAAAAAGCTAAAAAGCTTTGTGAAGAAAAAAAAGGTTGTTTACTTTATGCAAGCAATTTTAGTATTGGCGTAAATTTATTTTTTGAAATTAACAAGCAGGTGGCTGCTTTAATGGAGCCCTATGATAATTATGATGTATCTATGACAGAAATACATCATACAGAAAAAAAGGATGCCCCTAGTGGAACAGCCATAAGTTTAGCGGAACAAATACTAGCCAAAATAGGAAGGAAAAATAAATGGGTGAACGAACCCAGCAATGAGTCAAGCAATGAGGCGAGTAACTTAATAATTCGTTCTGAAAGGATAGACCCTGCACCTGGAACACATAGCATTATTTATAATTCGCCTATTGACAGCATTGAAATAAAGCATACGGCACATACGCGCAAAGGCTTTGCTGGCGGCGCGGTATTAGCAGCAGAATTTGTCCATAAAAAAATAGGTATCTTTACGATGAGCAATGTCTTAGGTCTTTAATCATTCAATATGCTATCAAAAAAAACTCAATATGCTTTACAAGCGCTCTCCTATATGGTGGAGAAAAATTGCGATAACCCTATTTTAATAGCAGAAATTGCTAATAAAAAAAATATACCAATTAAATTTTTAGAGAATATTTTATTAGAATTGAGGAAAGCTGGTTTTTTAGAAAGTAAAAAAGGAAAACATGGTGGTTACTTTTTTGCCCAAGTGCCAGAAAAAATAAAATTATCATCCATCTTTAGAGTTATCGAAGGCCCTATTGCCCTACTTCCTTGTGTGAGTTTAAATTTTTATGAAAAATGTGCCGACTGTAATGAGAAAAAATGTGGCATTAATAAGGTCATGGCTGCGGTACGCGATAATACATTAGCCATCTTGGACAATAAAACAGTAGCAGACTTAAGTGCTATAAAATAAACGATATGAAAAAAATATTTCTTCTGTTTTTCATAGTTATTGCATTTAATGCTTCTTCACAAAGTTTAATTGGGGGTGATAATATTTTAAAAACTAATTTATCGGCAGATGCTATCAATAACTATAACATCACTTTTGAGAAAAGTATTAACCACTTTATTTCTTTATCAGTGAATTATAAAAATATGCCACTTTCTAAATTGCCATTAAAAGCCATCACAAAACAATTTATTAAAAACCCCGATATTGATTTTGATAATTTTAAAATTGGTAATACTACAATTACTTTCGAAGGCCGTTTTTATTTAGGCTTGTCTAAAATGTCTGGTTTTTATATAGGACCCTATATTCGTTATGGTAATTATGACTTATCTGTGCCTGCTTCCTATACCTATACACCCGATAAAATTTTTCCTACTGAAATTGTAAAACCCATTACAGCGGTCGCTACATTAGATGGCACAGTAAGAACCCAAAGTTATGGTGCTCATGTAGGTATGCAGTTTCAACTATTAACTAAATTGGTTTTAGATATTTCATTTATGGGAGGTCATTATGGAACATCTACTGGTAAACTTGAATTTAGCCCACCAGGTGGATTCCCAAAACCAGCCCAGGTAGCTTTAAAACAAGTATTAGACAATACCAAAGCAGCCCCTTTTAAATTTAAATCAATAGTAGATGCTACTAAGGCAAGCGTTGATATGGAAGGCCCTTGGTGGGGTTTAAGGGGACTGGGTATTGGCCTTGGATTAAGATTTTAAATATGCTAGCTTTGCTAGCTCAAAACAGTATCAAATGAACGCTCCATTTTTAAAAGATTTATTTAAAGGCCAAAGCTACGATGCAGACCAATTTTTTTTAATTGCTGGGCCTTGTGTAGTGGAGAATGAAGAATTGGTCATGGAAATTGGAGAAAAGGTTTCTACCTTATGTAAAAAATTAGGCATTGCCTATATATTTAAAGCAAGCTATAGAAAAGCAAATAGAACAAGCGCCAATTCTTTTACAGGCATTGGAGATGACACAGGCATGGAACTTATTAAAAAAGTAGGCGCTACTTATAAAGTACCTACTACTTCAGATATTCATGCACATGACGAAGCAGCCATTGCCGCAAAGTATATTGATATTTTACAGATACCAGCTTTCTTATGTCGTCAAACCGACTTACTTATTGCTGCTGCTGAAACAGGAAAAATTGTGAATGTAAAAAAAGGACAATTTTTAAGTGGGGCTTCTATGAAATTTGCAGTAGATAAAATAAAATTAGCAGGCAATGACAAAGTAATGCTAACTGAACGCGGTAATACATTTGGTTATCAAGACCTAGTAGTAGACTATAGAAATATTCCAGCCATGGCAGAAAATGGCGTACCAGTAATAATGGATTGTACGCATTCATTACAACAACCTAATCAAACAAGTGGTGTTACTGGAGGAAACCCTCAATTAATAGAAACTATTGCTAAAGCTGCTATTGCCACTGGTGCACATGGATTATTTATTGAAACACATCCAAAACCTGCTCAAGCAAAAAGCGATGGTGCTAATATGTTACCATTAGATAAACTAGCTCCTTTATTAGAAAAATTAGTGAGACTGAAAAAAGCAGTTATTTAGTTTTTACAACTAATAATGTTAAAAATATTTCATTGGATTTCTTTTTCCAAGTAGAATATATCTGCGGATACTTCTCCAAAAAGCAAGTACCATATATACAATTACAGGAGAACCAAAAGTGAGAAAGGAAATATAGATAAACCACATTCTTATTTTGCTAGTAGCAATACCCAAACGCTCTCCTATTGCGGTACAAACCCCAAATGCGTGTAATTCAAAAAAATCCTTCATTTTTTGCATAGAAAAGACATTAAAATCTACTGCAATCTATCAAAAAAAGTGGACATAAAGTGCATTTTTTGCTTCAACCGGGATCAATTTTGGCTTACCTTTGCCCCAATTTTAACAACAAAACTAAGTACCATGGCTTTTGATATTGAAATGATCAAAAAATTGTATGCTGCAATGCCAGCAAAAGTGGAAGCGGCTCGTAAATTATTAGGACGCCCCCTAAGCTTATCTGAGAAAATATTATTCTCTCATTTACATATCGATCAAAAATTAGAAAGCTTTGAAAGAGGTGGTTCTTATGTCGATTTTGCACCAGACCGTGTGGCTATGCAAGACGCCACAGCACAAATGGCATTATTGCAATTTATGCAAGCAGGTCGTCCTAAAGTAGCCGTTCCAAGTACGGTGCATTGCGACCATTTAATTTCTGCGAAAGTAGAAGCCAAACAAGATTTACAAGTAGCCACTACAGACAGCAAAGAAGTGTATGATTTCTTGGCCTCTGTATCTAATAAATATGGTTTAGGATTTTGGAAACCAGGTGCAGGTATTATTCACCAAGTAGTTTTAGAAAACTATGCATTCCCAGGTGGTTTAATGATAGGAACCGATTCTCACACTGTGAATGCAGGTGGACTAGGTATGATTGCCATTGGTGTAGGTGGAGCAGATGCTTGTGATGTAATGGCAGGACTTCCATGGGAATTAAAATGGCCTAAATTAATTGGTATTAAATTAACAGGAAAATTAAACGGCTGGACAGCGCCTATAGATGTTATCTTAAAAGTGGCAGGTATTCTAACTGTAAAAGGTGGAACAGGTGCTATTGTTGAATATTTTGGAGAAGGTGCGACAAGTATGAGTTGCACAGGTAAAGGAACCATTTGTAATATGGGTGCTGAAATTGGAGCTACTACTTCTACATTTGGATATGATGCAAGCATGAGCCGTTATTTACAATCTACTGGAAGAGCTGATGTGGCTGCTTTAGCAGATACAGTGGCTGCGCATTTAACTGCAGACCCTGAAGTATACACAAGCCCAGAGAAATACTTTGATCAAGTGATTGAAATAGATTTAAATACATTAGAACCACACTTAAACGGACCTTTCACTCCAGATTTAGCGACACCTATTTCTAAAATGAAA
>Ga0214919_10001087_pt1 | contig 45589 bp, 39 predicted proteins | sample LL1503_MetaG_FD_177994 | JGI IMG/M metagenome (GOLD analysis project Ga0214919, IMG submission 177994) | Freshwater microbial communities from Lake Lanier, Atlanta, Georgia, United States - LL-1503 | ecosystem: Environmental > Aquatic > Freshwater > Lake | place: USA: Georgia | collected... | reverse complement strand
CGAGTGGCATTTCTGGCATTGAAAACCAGACACATGACGGCGCCTCCTATGATGCCGATTTCGCCTTTAACGTCTTGCTCGCGTAACTCCTCGTTGACAGCTTCAAGACAGATCAAGATGTCATCACGTGTAAGCATGCGCTATGCCCTCGCCAGAAAATTATCTTGTACAAAGATATTATTGCGGCGGAATGGTAGTGGCGATTCGACCAGTGTAGAGGCCTTTAGCGACTCGATCCCCGAGACAAACCAAGGTCTCGCAAGGTAACGCAAGGCGCGGCTCCAGGCAGGTGCTTCGAGCCCGACCTCGTCACATAGGCTTTGAACTATGGAAGCCAGGAGTGCTGTCAGGCGCGGCTCCAATTTTGCCGACGGCGGTAGTAGCAGCAAGCGAATATCAGAATGCCGACGAAACTCGTCGACGAGGTTCATGAAATGAATCTTCCATGACTCGAAACCGTCTACTATGACGGAAAGCGATACTGCGATGGTCGACAAATCTGAAACCGGTGCTTCAGTAGGTACGAGCGCAAGCAGTAATTCCATATCCAACACCTCTCCGATCAGCTCAAGATGTCTTGGGTTGGCATGCTGCATGTCGCGCTCAGTGGTTCGCAGGGTCTCACGGGCCAGACCGACCATTTCAGCGACCGTCCGCTCGCTCAGGCCTTTTGACGCTCGAATACGGGAAAGAAAGCGCATGCTAGCTCCTAACGTGGGGCTTGCCCAAAGCATTAATAACCGAAGCTAGTTTAGTGTCGGATGATGTGGACTGAAAGTAAAGACCAAGTTGGCCTAAAAATTTAGACCTTACTAATAGACTGAATTTATTGGATATTAACGCATTCCCCAACCCATCACGCCACCTTGCTCAGAAGCGGTATGCCACCGAAGCAGTGAGGAAATTCACCCAAGCAAAACTATAAACTCTCGAATTCGATGCGCCACCCTCCAGAATGCGCCCTCCGCAGCCAACCTCCCACTGATCCGATACTTGTTCGCCCAGAGTTTTCCAGAGCATCAGCGAAACATCCTCCGCCCGGCCCTGCGGGGCTGCAGCTGCGTCTGCATCTAATTCCCATCGCCAATCAGGGGAAAGGTGTCGACGAGCATTAAAATGTGCCAGCGGCACAAACCCAACATTGGAGTAGGCGTCTTTACGATCATCTTGGCGCAGCTCAACTTTCGCGTTGCGGATTTTACCCGTGACACCTCCCCGGAGTTGCCAATGGCCCGAGTCCAAGAAAACGTATCGATATGTCAAACGATAGGAATGGAACTTGTATGTGCCAGTCGTCGGGTTACCAGCAGCAAACGTCGTATTATTAAAAACGACATCCTTGGAAAACTCCCCCGATCCGGATGTCTGAAAGGGAAAAATCATTGTCCGGATGCTGTGCTTGGAATCGACATCCCAAGTTAACAGATAACGGGGCGCAAAAATTGGCCCACGACTAAAGCGAGCCAGATCAAATTCCGTCCCGCCCTCGGCTGGCACGCGGTTGACGTTGCGGATTTGCCATGCGTACGCACCTTCCACTTCCAAACGAATTTGCGCAGACGCATGCTGCGAAAAAAAATCAATAAAGACAAACGCAGCGACAAGGTAAAAAAAACTAGTTAAATATTTTTTGATCATGAATTCCTTCTCAATTTTTTCTTTTGTGAACGCAACTTAGCGTATCTAATTGTCCCTGATCCACATCCGTTGACTCTGACGATTCATGTCCGGCTCGAAGACCAGATTGGACGCAATTGGGTTCTTCAAGGTGGATTCGATGGGCAAGGATGTGCGCCCGACTTCAGCAATAACTTCTGCATTTCCTGATTGAGGCCAATTTCCGAAGTGCGACAGAGGTCGACACAATTTCCGGGAGTGCCATAGGAAAGTAAAATCCTGGCTTTCTCAAAATTTCGGTTGTTGAGCGCCTCAAGGACCGCGCACTGCGCCACGAGAGAAAATAGCGATCCTTCAGAGCGCCAGTCATAGCATGAGTTACGCGACAATTCCCAGCTGCTCAGGGACGACGACCGGACGCAATTGCGCAGGGTCTCCGAAGCTTTAAAGTAAAACCCGGTAACGGCTATCAATAGGAATGGGGCCGACCGCGTGAGCATGGCCTGGCGTGGACGGGAGCGTCTTTCCAGCCAGATTGAAAACGCGAAGACTAGAAGTCCAAAGATGAACCATGACGGCGGTACCAACAAAAAATAAACCACAGGGTTCCAGTCATAGCACCAGCCATTGTTTAGGTAGAAACAAAGCGGCAGCGCCCATAGGAGGCTGAGGACGGCGAGGGCGATTGCCGGGACAATAACCCATAAAATGCCTCGCTTTTTTTGTACGGTAGAGATCATCTTTGCTGCGGACCTTTCAATTCGTGGATGCGTCACTGCCATGGCCTTTGCAAATACGGACGACACGTTGCTGACTAGAATACCGCTCACCGTCAGGTTAATGTCGATCGTATAATGCGGTAAACTGTCGGTACGGTAAAGTCGTATGATAATGAGGTCAATTTTCCGTGTCGACTCGTGGAGGAATGGCAATGCTGAAAATGAAAAAGCAGTGTGAGAAGTGCAAGTCCATTACGGGGCTCGTCGACGTGGCTTACATATGTTCCTACGAGTGTACGTTCTGCAGCCAATGCACCGAGGCGATGGGACACATCTGCCCGAATTGCAGGGGGACTCTTGTGCTGAGGCCCACGCGGACCAGAGGGCCCATGGAAGTCGTCGTTTCTCAGGTCAAGACACGCTGGTTTGGTGATTGACAGATAATGCTGTCACCCGGGATTTGCCCATGCAAAACCTGGTCTCAGCGATGTTCCTTGTGGTTGCCGTCATTCACCTGTTGTCAGTATCAGGGGTGCTTGGCGCTTTTTCTGGCGGTGGCTGCCTTCCGTCACGCCTTTCAACCCGCTCTCACGCTTTGGATTCTCCCTCACTGCGGCCGTCGCAACCGCGGCTTATATTCTTTGGCGCCGCACGCAAAAAAACCCGGCCGTTTAAAGTGCATCCTGATCATTGACGAGTTTCACTTTTGGCCGGAAAAGAATCGGCCCCATCCCGTAAACTGGGGATGAGGCCACTAATTTTGTCAAATGACCAAACGGTACGGGATCTCGCCGGTTCCAGACTCACTCGTTGGATTGGAGAGTCTTGCTGAGGTCCTCGACATCCCCATCTTCCGCCTCTTCCTTGGTCGATACGACTGTCGTAATGGTGGCAGACCCCATGTTGTCACTGTCGATGTTCACGCTTGCCGAGGAACGCGTATTGTACTGATACACTTGGCGCAACATGATCTTGTCGAGATTTTGGCGAATGGTTGCGCCGCTCTCTGCATAGTCAGAACTCGCGTAGGCGGCCGCCGCAACGTTGGGAACAAACAATTGGTTACTCATGTTAAATGACACAGTAACGTCGAGCGCGTTCCCGCTTTCAGTGCCTTTCACGTAAATTTTCTTGCCCCCTTCAATCGACGCGGTGATTCCCAGGGCACCTGATGAGCTGGCATTAATCTCCATGCTGCCCCAAGTAACGTCAGGATGATCCGCGCCACTTTTGCACGATGATTTATTGAAAGCGTATGAACCCGTGAGGCGCAGCGGCGAGGCTGGACGCGTGGCGGACATGGCGGTGAGGTTGCCGCTGCTGTCGACCCAGTTGTAGTCCGCGTCCTTGCAAACCGCAATCTGGGTATCCTTGATGCAAACCAGGATATCCCCGGCGCTGACGTTGATTCCATCGGCATACAGGGCGGTGTACTTGGCTGATTCCCCGAGTCCACCTTCGTCGATACATCCGATGAACTGAGGATCCTGCGCCGCCGGGATCGTCACCATCGGAATCCGCACGTTGAAATATTTTCCGGCTGCGAGGAACTGATACTCTAAGGACTGGACACTCATTGTGACGATGTTTTGCGACGAAACAGAGCCGTCCTGGATGTTGTCATCTCCGTCCAGAAATACAGGCTTGGAAAAATCAAAGAAACCTGTCCGGAAAACACTTTCGAGGCCGTGGTATTTATCACCACCACCCAGGAGGCGTGAACCGGCCATCAAAACGTTGAAATGTCCGCGAATGGCGGAAGGCGTGTAGCACTTTCCTTGCGGGTTACTTCCACACACGGGGCCACCCATCGAAGTGCCTGGAGTGGAGCAATCGCAGCCTTCAGTCAATGACGGTGCCAACGCTGATGAAATCATCATGGCATTTGCGCTGGTGACTTTGACGTTGGCATTACCACCATTGCTGGACCCGGAACCTGAGTCAGCTTTTTTGCCATCGGCCCCACACGCGACGACTTTCAACAAGATACCCGCCAGAAGCACACTGAAAGCACTGATCCGTAGCCACTGACTTTGCGTTTTCGTCGCGAACATACATCGCCCTCCCTGGTTGGATGGAGCTATTGTTTCATAGGCAGCGAAGCCGATCAAGTTGGCCGGTGCGTGCGATCCCCCACACCCATTGGCAGACAATTTTAACGACGACTTGTCACTGCTCGCTATTGCATCCGGATACCGTTGAAGAACCTTATCTCGAACATCACATCTTTCTGCTCAAGAGAAAATAGGGATCCTTCAGAGCGCCATTCATAGTATGATTTATGCGACAATTCCCAGCTGCTCGGGGACGACGACCTGACGCACTTGCTGACGGGAGCGTCTTTCCAGTCAGATTGAAGACGCGACGACCAAAAGTCCAAAGGCGAACCATGAAGGCGGGGCAATTGCGGAGACGATAAACCATACAATGCCTCGCTTTTTTGTACGGTAGAGATCATCTTTGCTGCGGACCTTTCACTTCATGGATGCGTCAGCTGCGGATCCATATATGATGAGGAATACATCCTTCATTAGTTATCGGTAATTGTTCGATGCAGCATTTTTTGATTTTAGCATAGGCTTCTGGCCATTTTCGTCACTCGCAGCCTAGCTCAGTTTTTCTGCAGATATTTGGACTCCCGGGCGTTGTTGCCACATTGCGCATCGCCTCAAAAAACGCTTCAATTGATTGTGAAGATATAAAAATAATATCAAAGTTAGATCAAAAAATGATCGAGAGGAAATCGCGATGTCAGGTGAAAAAGTACTCGTCTTGAACGCGACAGGCAAAGTGGGTCGAAACACCTGTCGTGCTCTGAAAGAAGCCGGATTCGAGGTTTTCGGTACCACGCGATCTAAGAATAGCGACCTCGCCAAGCTGGGTGTCAAACCGGTCGTCTGCGATTATACTGACCGCGTCTCGCTGGATTGGGCACTGAACGAAACCGGCGCGAAGAAATTGTTTTCGATTACAGATTATTTCGGTGCAGCAAAGGCCAACGCTGCAACCGAGATTGCGCATGGCAAGAATGCCGTTGATGCCGCCAAAGCCGCCAAAATTGAACATGTGATTTTCGTCAGCGTTTCTGACGCAGAATTATTCAACGAGCATGTCAGGCATATCAAAACAAAAGTGGCCATTGAGGATTATCTCCGCAAGTCAGACGTTCCATTTTCTATTTTAAGACCAACGAACTTCTTTGAAAACTTGGACGACGCGAAAAGTTGGAACCCCCTTAAAAAGGGTGCGGTAAAATTTCTTACGATAAAAAAATGTAAGTATTGCGCAACCTATGATATCGGCCGGGCAGCAGCAGTCATGTTCAAAAACCAAGAGGCATGGCTCGGTCGTACCCTTGATGTGATTGGTTGGGAGGGTGACTTGTCACAAGTGGCTCAAGCACTACAAAAAGTCGGCGGAGTGCCAGTTAAACACAGCCTCGCCATGCCGATTTTCTTCCGGCGTCTTTTTCTAAAGGATCTTCACAATATGTTTCTCTACTTCGAGGCCGGCGGGCCAAAAGGCACACCGGAGGAATTCAAACGGGTTGTTCCTGATGCTTTGTCAGCTGAAGATTGGTTTCGCTTTCACGGGCACTATGCAAATGGCGATAGAATCGGGAGTTGACCTCTGTCGACATACGTCGGCTCTTGATTCCGTAAATTGATTTTTGAAGGCGTGTCCATTCAAAAGTGGCATTTTAGAAAACGTTCGGGGGAAAGATGAAGACGACAGTTTATTTTGATGGACTCTGCATCGTCTGCTCTCGCGAGATCGATCATTATCGGAAATCGCGCGGGGCGGATCGAATTGACTTTGTGGACATCTGCGGTGTGGGTTTTGATCCTGTAGCGCAGGGCCTGGATCCGTTTGCTGTTCACAAAGTGATGCATGTGAAGCGAAGCGATGGTTCCGTTGCGGTTCGCGTAGATGCCTTCATCGCAATTTGGGAAACTTTGCCCGGATACCGTTGGCTGGCACGAAGGGCACGTTTTCCCCTGATCCGTCCTGTTCTTGAAGTCGGCTACGACGCGTTTGTCGCGATGCGTCCGTATCTGCCGCGGCGTAAAGCGTCTGCAGCCCAGTGTGACACAAGCCCTTACTGCGACATCCGCCGCCCGTAGCCCTCTGATTTTGGTGAACGCCTCATCGTTTCGTTCTTTGGAGTTTTAGTCATGGGTAAGCCGCAGGGTGGTACAACAAAGGGACTGGAGCGCCTCCGTTCATTTCTCGATGGTCCAGCCTTTCAATATTCAAAAACAAGGAATGACCTGGATGGGTCGGTCAGCGGATTGTCGCCATGGATCCGTCACGGTGCATTGATGGCGACTGAAGTTCGTGATGCCGTGGTGGCCCAGATGGGGGTTGATGCATCCGCCAAATTCGTCAGCGAGCTTGGCTGGAGGGACTACTGGCACCGGGTATACATCGAAGTGGGCTCAAAAATATGGGATGACCTGAAGCCGTCTGCGACCGGGCATTCGCCGGATGTTTATTCTCAAGATCTGCCTGATTCGGTGTCTTCAGGAAACTCTGGTCTTGCGTGCATGGATTCTTTTGTCCAGGAACTTGTCCATTCGGGAACCATGCACAATCACGCGCGGATGTGGTTCGCGTCGTGGGTTGTGCATTGGCTGCATGTCAAATGGCAGACGGGTGCCCGATTTTTTCTGCGGCATCTATTGGACGCCGATATCGCCAGCAACAATTTGTCATGGCAATGGGTTGCCGGCACCTTCAGCAGCAAACCCTACGTATTCAACCGGGAGAATCTTGAAAGATTTTCAGGAGGTCTCTATTGCGATTCTTGCGCGGCTCGCGCGCGCTGCCCGTTTGATGACAGTTATGAGAACCTCGCCAAAAAACTTTTTCCTTTGGTGGAAAAATGACTGCCAATACCCAAAATGTCATGATTTGGTTGCAGCGAGATGCCCTTGGTTTGCAGAACCCGGCGATATTAACGCATCCGAGCGCCATTCGTTTTTTTGTCTTTGATGATTCCTGGATTTCGGAGGAACAACCTTCCGCGAATCGGATCAAATTCATCAACGAATGCCTCGGAGAAGTCCGTGCGGTGTCCGCACATGGCGATGCCGTTGAGCTTATCCGGGAAATGTGCCGTTCCGGTGGCCACTCCAAAGTCATTACGACTGGAACCCCATGCCGGCATGCCCGCAGTTCGATTGCGGTTCTCACTGAATTTGTTGATGTAGAGGTCATTGCGCTGCCACAACTGATCGCAGATCCTGGGCCGTTTGATCTGCGCAGCTTTTCGCGTTTCTGGGGTCAGGCCTCGAAATCAGCATTTGGTAAAGCGTGAGGTTGGATTTTTACTGAACCCCGGCAATCCAGCCCTCGAAATCAGCATGGAAAACAGTTGCAGAAGAATCGGGGTCGCACGAGAGTCTCCTCTGGAAGAGACCGCTGCTGGACTGCATGATGAATGCAGCAAGGGCGAGCACGGCGGCGTCTGCCGTATTGGGGTCATTGGTAATCACTTCCCAGTGGGGGCAAGTCAATGACCACCCGAGGTCCTTTAGGGCAGCGGTGGACAGGGTCCGGAGATCCTTTGGCTTTCTGGTTTTTGCGCCAAAAAAAGTTTTCCAGTACAGGGATGGATAACCCTCGGCGATCGTCATCATTTGGCCGGCCCCGGTGGGGTGGGTGTCGTTGGCGTTGTTGGCGTGATGCCCGGTTGTGAAGTCGTGTGGCCAAAAACGCACTGCATGACCATTTTGTTTTCGCAGTGAGCGTCCCAAGTCACACCAGATCCGGTAGGTACCTGATTGGATGTTCTTCTGGAATGGATGCTCCTGGAAAACGCTGCTGCTTGAAGCCAATTGCTCGCACCGGCGTAAGGGCCACTTTTTATCGTCGTCCCGTCCGGGCCTGAATTCTTTTAAAATATTTCGAAAGAATGCCGCCGACCTTTGGCGGCCAAGCGGCTCGGATGCCACGCTGTCATGCGTTGCTGCACGATCGAGCAATTGGCGCAGTGACACATTGGCGCGCCGCATGTCGGAAGGCAGTCCGAAGACACAGTCAGCAAGAACCACGATGTCGCGCGGTACTTCGACGTACGGTTCAACCAAAGCAACGATTTCAGCCGGGTCGAAAGACGCAAGGCTGTTTTTTTTATGATTGCGTGATGCGGCCACGATTTGAATGGTGCGATTTTTTCCGGGCAGGGCAATAACGGCGGGCAGCGGGCGGTAAACCTGACCGCTACCGCGTTTAATCACGGCTCCAGTTTGGTCCACGCCGAGATATACTTTTGTCGACTGTTCTTGTGACTTCATTTTAATCCATTAACTAATGACCCTGCAATTAAGTTAATTAAAAGGGTTAGGCAACTGTATTTGCAGAGGTACAAATGAAAAATGGATGGTTAAAAATCCTTACACCGCCGGGTGAGCCAGCCTGTCGGAGAAATAGAACCGTCATGCTGAGCGTTGGCGAAGGATCCTTTCTTAACCCGTCATTCTGAGGCCGTAGGCCGAAGAATCCTTTCTTCCCCGCCGCAGGATAGGATTTTTCGGTTTCGTCTCAGTAGGACTGATTCTCGACTTTCCGCGGAAAGTCCCGTTGTCTGGCGCCGTCAATCTATGGAATAAAATTGTTTCAATCCCATTTTTTGCACAATACTGCGATTTCTTTCATGAAAAATATTGCGGTCTGTTTTTTTTAAAAAAATTTTGAAGAAAGGATCCTTCCCCTTCGCTACGCTCAGGGTCAGGATGACGAATTTCTTCCGAACGATGGATTTATTCCCCGATAGGCTGGAGCGTCCTGCATAATTAGTCCAACCCTGATATGTTTCGTGACGGACGCGCTGCGCGAGTTCTTTTTTCTGGAGGAGGATTTCCAGTGACCTCAATACGCTTTTTACAAGTTCTTGTTTTTTTCTTTTGGGCGACTTTCGCCCATGCAGATGCGGTTGAAGTCCGCCGGATCACCATCAAGGACATCGATGGTGACAAGGTCTGGGGATCGGCCTACGAGGAAACCAAGGCAGCCCCCGGAGCCAGGGAAACGCGCGAAACCGTGTACAAGAATACCAGGGGCGAGGCGGTACAACGGGACGTGACAACATTTGACCCAGTGACCCTGGAGGTGTCGAGTTACCTGTTTGAGAATACGGTATCGGGAGAGCTAGTTTCGGTCGAAGCCAGGGACAACAAAGTCGTGATTCGCACCCGGGAACCTTGGCAAAAACAGGAGAATACCATTGAGACGGAATGGAAGCGGGGTGCCGCATTTGGGAAATTGCTAGACCGCTGGATCCGACAGAATGAATCGGCTCTCGGAAAAGGTGAGTACGTCCCCCTGGAACTTTACATTCCGTCAAAAGCCGACTCTTACGGATTTAGACTGCGGCATGATAAGGCCGCCTCAAGAGGCAGCGCTGAGATTTACGTCATGGAAGCGCGCAACTGGTTCATTCGCCTCTTCATCCCTCGCGTCGAATTTCGTTTCGAGAAAACCCCGGAGCGCCGCCTGACGGGGATCGTCGGCCCATATCCTCTGCTGAACGAGCAGGAAAATCAGGGCAGACAGGTGCTTTTCAGGATTGATTGTCATCCCCAGAGACTCTGCGACGCCAAGACTCAATGATGTCCTTGGCTGATGGGTCCATGTACATGACACCGCTCGTGCAGAGTTGCATCTGCCGGTTGGATGGCACGCGGTCGAGGACCCGCAATAATTTCGGGATATCGATGAATGTGGCGACTCCGGAGAGCTCGATTTTGCTGTCGATTTGCTTGATTTCAAGGCGAGCAAATTTCCGGAGCAGGGACCATGCACTGATGGTCAGTCCAAAGGCGACGCCGTAGAGCACTCCAAGGCTGACAACTGCCAGTGTCGTTGCGCTAAAAGTCCACAAATGACGCCTTTCCTCGGCTATCAGCTGCTTCACTGCAGGCAAATTGATCAGGCGCAACGCGGCATGCATCAGGATTGCGGCCAAGGCTGCGGAAGGCAGATACTTGAGCGCGCTGCCAAAGGCAAGCATCGCAGCCAGAAGCAAAAACCCGTGAAAAATGGTGGACAGCCGGCTAGTGGCTCCTGCCGTTACGTTTGCGGCACTGCGGATGATGACGCCCGTGATGGGAGGTGCGGAGAAAAGTCCGCAGATAAAGTTTCCAATGCCCTGGGCGATGAGCTCCCGGTTGTAGTTTGATGGGATTTTTTTGGTCATTTTGTCCAATGATGCCGTGGACACCATCGTCTCAATGCTGGCAAGGATTGCGATGGTGACAGCGAACTCCAAAATGGTGCTGATCGATGCGGCGTCTTCTGCGAGCAGAAAAGAGAGGCTGTTGGATCCTTCGAGTAAATCCTGCCGAATGGATTCCGGAATTTCGACGGTTCGGGACAGTAAGCCGAGCCCCGCATGGAGAAGGGTACCGGTCACGATCGCCACAAGGTAAGCAGGAATCCTGGTTTTGTTGAATCGATTCCAGACGAGAATGGTGAACAGCGTCACGGTCGAAATCAGGATCGCATGCTGCACAGCAGGCGAGATAAAAGCCTCTCCCAGCTGGTGTGGAATTTCCTGCATGTTTGCAAAGAACGTGGATTCCGGGGATCCATTCAGGGCAATCATCAATTGGCTGCTGAAAATGACCAGGCCAAAACCTGCCATCAAGCCGTAAACGACGCTCGGGCAGAAGGCGCGGAAAAAGACTCCAAGGCGAAGAAATCCGGCGAGGGCTTGCAGCAGGCCAGCCACCATGACGGCAGCACCGAGGATGGCGACTCCGTGCTGGGAGACGAGTTCAGCAACGACAGGAATGAGACCATTCGCTGGTCCCGAAACTTGCAGTGGCGCGCCGCCAGTCAGTCCCACGACGATTCCGCCAATGACCCCGGCGATAATGCCTTTATCGGGAGTCAATCCGCACGCAGCCGCGATTCCGATACACAGGGGCAGCGCGACTAGAAACACCACCAGTGCGCTGATTGAGTTTGAAATCAACTCATTCTTAGCCTGATTGTTGAACCAACGTGTCATGTCGCCTTGACCTCGCTTTCTGATTTCAATTTCGGATCTTTTCTCAGGATAGAAAGCGCAACGGAACCAATGAGGATTGCGCAGATGATTCCAAGAGACCACGTGATGGGAAATTTCCCGCCGAATAGAGTGTTGAGCCACGCCATCTTCAGTCCGACGAATATGAGAATTAATCCCAGTCCGTACTTCAGGTACCTGAACATTGGCAGGAGCCCGCCAAGCATGAAATACATGGATCGCAGTCCAAGTATGGCAAACATGTTTGAGGAAAAGACGATAAAGGGCTCGGAGCTGATCGCGAAGATTGCCGGAACTGAATCGATTGCAAAAATAATGTCGGTGAACTCAACCACGACCAAGGCAAGAAATAGCGGGGTGAACATCCATGCCCCGCTGTCGGTCTTCACGACGAAGCTTTTACCGTGGAGTTCCTCGGTGACGGGAATGTGACGCCGCAGCCACTTTACAACAGGATTGTCGCCGGGCGAACTTGACCCTTCCGGCTGAAAGAAGAGTTTGATCCCGGTGATGATAAGAAAGGCCCCAAACACGTACAGAACCCAGTGGTACTGCATGAGCCAGCTACCGACGGCGACGAACAGGCCCCGGAACAGAATGGCGCCAAGGATGCCGTAAAACAAAACTCGATGTTGCAGGGCAGGCGGTACCGCGAAATAGCTGAACACGACTGCGATAACGAAGATGTTGTCGATGGCCAGGGTTTTCTCCACCAGATAACCGGCGAGGAATTCTCCCGCAAGTCGGGATGCAACCCCTGGTTGGTCTGAAAATTGATGGCTAGCCCAGTAGTACAATCCAAGGTTGAAAATGCCGGCCAAGGCGACCCAGACCACGCTCCATGCTGCAGCTTCCCTGAATTTGACTTCGTGCGGCTTGCGGTGGAAGACCCCCAAGTCCAAGATCAGCATCGCACCGATGACGAGGAGCAGGAATGCGTAAGCCCACCAGTGGCCAGATATCGTGATCAGGTTCGATGTGATCGCTGTGGTATCCAAGTCTGCATCCTCCTCCGCCGGGCAAGCGGTATCATTTGGGCCCAGGGAGTATGACGGTATTCCTGTAATTATTAAAAATTGATAAATTACATTCAATCAATTGATTTAAACAATCAATCGATTAGGTCGTTTACGGAAAACGATTTAAATATCTGAGCCGCCACGGGGTTCTGGAATTTTCTTTCACTGGTCAAAAGCCAGAGTTCTTCATGAACATCCTCAATGGTTCCAAGGACTACCATTTCCTTGCTGTCGACCAGTTCCCGGGCAGCTGCCTCTGGCAACGGGGCCAGTCCCATCTGGTGGGTCACAAGAAGCTTTTGGAGGCTCGTGTCCTGTGTCTCAAAGGCAATATCTATGCCGATTTTTTTTGTCTTGAACCAGTGGTCCATGTCGAGCCGAAGCTTGCTGTCCAGGGTCGGCAGGATCATGGGCTGCCCTGCCAAAGATTCTGGAAAACCGCGGCGAAGGTGGGTGAATTTCTTGTCCGCGCACACGACAACGGGTATTCGCGCGACCCGTCGCCAACGGACCCCGACCGTCTCGCCCGGAGTCGGGCCGTGATTCGTTGCGACAATATCGATCCTGTGTCCCTTGACTTCGCGTAATAGCTCTTCGAATTTTCCTTCCAGCACCGCGACGCGGCAAGTGGCAGTCTTCTGCGCCATCGCAGCCAGGGACATCAATGTGTGCTTTGGGATGCTGTCCAGCGCGCCGATGGTCACGTCGATCCTGCCTGAATGCAAGCGGTCGTTGATGGCCTCCACCATCTCGTCACCCAACGAAAAGATTTCGTTGGCGTAATCTAGTACCATTTGTCCTGTCTCAGTGAGCTGAAGGGTTCGTCCCTTGCGGTCGAAAAGTTTCTGGCCTAGATGGTCTTCAAAGACCTTGAGTTGGGTGCTCAGGGTGGGCTGGCCAAGACGGAGTTTGCGGGCTGCTTTGACCACGCTGCCCAAGTTTGCGATCGTACGGAAGTAATAAAGATGATGATAATTCAACCAGGCTTTCAAGGTTTTCTCCAGATGATGTATGCATCTATTTAATCGATCGGAAAAAGTTCTTTTATCTATTTTCAATTCATATGCAATTAGTCGACGATCTTCAACGAACAAAATTTGGGGTTCACTATGAAACAGATACAGCCAACTCCGGAACAAGCCCTTCGTCGGTTGATGACAGGGAACAAGAGATTCGCCAACGGTCTACTCTCCGTTGATTCGATCGCAAGTGGTGAGCGTCGTGCGCAACTGGCGCGCGAAGGTCAGAATCCCTTTGCAATCGTGCTCACTTGCTCGGACTCGCGCGTCCCGGCAGAGATTGTTTTTGACGCTGGATTGGGCGACCTTTTTGTCGTTCGGGTGGCAGGCAATATCGTCGCGCCTTCACTGATCGCGAGCATCGAATTCGCAGCTTTGAGTTTTGGAGCCCCTGTGTGCGTTGTCATGGGTCACTCAGGATGCGGAGCCATCCAAGGAGCGGTCAGCGGTGTCATGCGCCAACAGAGGTCTCTAACCAGCAATCTGGATATCTTGCTGAAGGAAATTGAGCCATCAGCCCTCGGTGCCATCGCCAGTATATCCGGCGCTGCTCGGGACAAGGACTTGTCTGGTTCTATGGACGAGATCGTCAAGAAGGCGATTGAGCTGAATGTTCTGCACAGCATCGAGCAACTCCGGCTTGCGAGCCCTCACCTTTGTGAGTTGTCCGAAGCCGGAACCTTCAAGATTGTTGGGGCGGTTTACGATATTTCCGCTGGGACCGTCGATTTCATGCTGCCCGACATGTCGTAGAGGGCACGTTCGCCTCAAAAATACGCCAGAAATACAATTGCAAAAAAACTCGTGCAACCCAACACGACGAGTGAATGCCAGATTTCGTGGTAACCAAAATGCCGAAGTGGGTTGGGCCGTTCCATAACGTAAATCACGGCCCCGATCGAGTAAAGTCCGCCACCCATCAATAGTAGCGTCCCTTGAGTGTCAGAAAGGGCAGACATCATCTCGCGCCGGCACAACAAGAGTAGCCATCCCATCACGAGAAATTGCGCCGTGTAGAGCACTCGTGACCGTAAAATTCCCGGCAGGCGTTTATAAAATACGGTGTAGAGAACTCCACAGATGGCAAACGTCCAAACTATGATCAGCATTTGCGTGCGCAGCGGGTCCACAAGCGAGATTCCAACGAGGGCCGTATAGGTCCCAGCGATTAATAGATGAATGCAAAATTTGTCAAAATTCTCCAGTAATTCAGCAAATCTTTCTGACACGCGATATCCGTCGCAAAAAAAATGCATCAAAGCACTCGCCGTGAACAATAACACGGCCGAAAGTCCAAATGCAGTTGACCACACGATGTGATGCCACCCGTGAAAGGACGACTGAATCGCCAAAACTACAACGGCAACCATACTGGCCAGGGCAGCCAAGGCATGGATTTGCGCCGAGATTGTCCGTTTTAAAAAGGTCGGAAAATGATGACGGTGGCGCAAGCGGACGCGGATATGGTGCTTGAGCCGCACGGTATACCGGTTCAAAGGGGGCTGCGATTTTTTTTCAAGCGAGGACTTCATGGGGATCAGTCTAGGTGGCGGGATTTGAAAATTCCAGTCGGCGACAAATGTCTTACATTCAGCGGAGCTTGGCCCAGCATCAAAATTGGTTACGGAATGGCACGGGGATTGCTGCCAGATTGAAGGAAATCTCGCGCAATCATGTTTCCGTTCGAGGTCGCTGATGGATGATCCCAAGTTGAGCGAGCCCGGCACGAGTCCAGACAAGCCCCGCGGCATGGATTTCGGAAACCTCGCGTACAGCCTTCGTGATTTTATTGATTGCGCCAGTGAACCGCTGGCATTTTGTGGTGCCATCCAACCCTTCGGGTTGTTGATTGCAGCCAGTTTTGATGACCTTATAATCCGGGCCGTCAGCGCCAACTGGGCCGGAGTCACTGGTATAGACCGCGCCGATTCGCTAATTGGACGAAGCCTGCAAGAGGTTCTCGCGATTGATCCTCCGCCAGGATCCGTTGGAGGCGGGGATTTATGTCAAAAATTATTATCCGGTGCATTTAAAATCGCGGTCCGGGATGGAGGTCAAGGTGGCTTCAAGCCGGGCGTATGCCGGCTCACAAAGTCTCACCTGCTCGTTGAATTTGAGGTCGAAAGTAAGAGTGAAAGTAAAATCGAAGTTAAGGTTGACGTTACGATCGAAGAAAATGATTCGCTGCAGCTTCTGCAGCGTCTCAGTCAGGATCTGACGACGGCTGATTCCGTTCAATCCGCCGCGTCGGCGACCGTGGCTTTGCTGCGTGAATTCACGGGCTATGATCGGATTTTCATTTATCGATTCGACCCTCAATGGAATGGCGAGGTGATTGCGGAGTCCGTTCGCAGCGATATGAATGGCTTTCTTAACCTGCGTTTTCCAGCGTCAGACATCCCTCCCCAAGCCCGCAAACTCTTCAGGCAAAATCAGTGTCGCATCGTCTTCGACACCCGCTCGGTTCCGGTTCCGCTGATTGGCAGGTCCGTGTCCCCCTCTGATGTTGATCTGGGCACGTCGCTGCTCCGCGCGGTATCGCCCATTCACATTCAGTACCTTGACAACATGGGTGTCCGCTCTACGTTGGTCCTGCCATTGAAGACAGGAGATATCCTCTGGGGCTTGGTGTCATGCCACAGCCAGTCGGTTCCAATGCATCCAACGTCGCAGCTCAGAAACAGCGTGGATCTGTCGATCCAAATTCTGTCTGCGAAGATCATGGCTCTGAATGAGCAATCCCGCTTGCAATTGAAAAACAATACGATTGGTTTTATGGAGTGTCTCTTCAGAGGCATAACTTCTGGGAAAAGCCTCGAAGCGGCTGTGTCCGAATGTCCTGACGCCTTGCTCAACATGACCGGGAGCACGTCGGTGTATATGCGAATTTCCGGTCAACAGGTTTTTTTGGGGCAAGCGATCGAATCTGCGACGTTGGAAAACGTTTTGGCATCGATAAGAAGGGCACCAGAATTCCAAATTTGGAAGAGCAATTCTTTGATGCGGGATTTGAAATTTTCTTCCGTCGATATCAATGCAGCAGGCGCACTTGCCGTTCCGCTGTCGACCAGATTCGAAGATCTCGTTGTCTGGTTCAGGCCAGAGTTTGTTCATGAAGTGGACTGGGGCGGCCCGCCCGGCTTGGAAGCCCAGTCTGGGGAACGGGTGTCGGAAAGCCTGACTCCGAGGGCTTCTTTTGCGATCTGGAAGCAGCAAGTTTCTGGGCAATGCCGGCCGTGGTCCGAGTCTGACGAGCAAGCTGCAGGTTACTTCCTGAGTGGATTCATTCAGGAGTTGATTTCAAAGTTGCAGGGGATCGCTCAGTTACACGCGAACCTTGAAAAAGTCGACCGCATGAAAGATGAGTTTATGAGCAACGCGTCGCACGAGCTGCGAACGCCATTGAGCATTATCATTGGGTGGATTGACCTGATTCGCGATGAAAAGAATTTACCCGAAAACATCGCCGAGGCTATCAATATCATCGATCGTAATGCCCGCATCCAATTGGCTATGATCAATGACCTGTTGGACAGTTCTAGAATCATGTCCGGGAAGATCCGGTTGGATCCTCGTGCCAACGTCGACGTCACGGACATTATTAGCGGCCTTGTTGGGGACTTGGCCCCGGCGGCCAAGGAAAAAAAGATCACAATCAATTGGGCTCCTGCGTGTCCGGTGTTGATCACGGCTGATCCAGAGCGACTTCTCCAAATCGTCTCTAACCTGCTGAATAACGCGTTGAAGTTTACGCCACAGGGCGGTTTTATCGCGATCCGGCTGATGTCCAGTGCCGATTCAGTGAACATTGAAATTGAGGACTCTGGAATTGGAGTTGCACCGGAACAATTGGAGCATATTTTTGAACGGTTTTATCAAACCAAGGAGCGTGGCGGCAATGGGGCCGGGTTGGGTCTTGGTCTGAGTCTGGTAAAGGGACTTGTTGAACTTCAAGGGGGACACGTGTGTGCCTTTAGTCAAGGCCGCGGCAAGGGGACTCGATTTGTTGTCGAGGTGCCCACGAAAGGGGTCCGTACTTCTGAGTCTTCTGAGTCTTCTGTGCTCCCGCCGACGGCGGTGAATTCACCAACGCCAGCGAGGGTCGTCGAGTCTAACGTGCTGCGTGATGTCCGGGTTCTGATCGTGGAGGATAAAGAAGAAGCACTCATTGCGTTGCGGGCCCAATGCGAAAGTCAGGGAGCCATCACTTTCAGTGCCGCGAACGGCCAGGAAGCACTGGATATTTTGATGCAACATCCCGTCGACTTGATTTTGTCGGATCTGCTAATGCCAGTCGTCGACGGCTATCAATGCATGCAGTCGTGGCGTGCCGTGGAAGCCAAAAGAAAATCACGAGCGATTCCGGCAATTGCAATGAGTGCCTTGGCTTCCCCAAAGGACAAGCTGCGGGCGCAGGCAGCAGGCTTTGACTTGCACATCGCAAAACCAGTTTACCGGGAAGAACTTTGGGCGGCCGTGCGTGCCCTCAATCTCGTGCCGAATGCGCAAAGGACGATGGATGAACTTAAGTCCAAGCCCGCATGATGGGACGGGGACGTCACTGTTTGCGGCGCTCAAGGCCGGTACTGCTGACCTCCATCGCCAGGTGGAGGAAGTATTTCCCTTGCTGCATCCGGGGTTGACGGTGGCCGCGTACCATCAGCATCTCCGGCGCGTCCTGGGGCTGCACCAATCTATTGAAGAAAGGTTGATCGCCTTTCAATCTCAATCGGGTTTGTGTTTTCCCCACGTCGAAACCATAAAGAGCCAATGGCTGATTTCTGATTTATTGGCCCTGGGTGACACAATCGAAACCATTGACGATATCGCGCCATTGACGCGCATCCCACCAATCAACACACGGGAACAATATGTCGGAACCTCCTACGTGATCGAGGGGTCGATGCTGGGCGGTCAAGTGATCCATCGTGTGCTGCGCGCCAAACTGGAACTGCCGGATTCACAGATAAATTTCTACATGGGTTATCGAGATGAAACCTTCACGAACTGGAAGTCGTTCCAGGTCGCAGGCGAGGCGTTGATTTCGCCGGCCGGTTATGGGGCCGCTACAGCGCAGGCCAGGGAAATTTTCCAGATCGTCCTGGAATGTTTTAGTTGTGATGATGCCCGCCGGGGTGAATCCACTTAAGGTAAGACGCAGCGATAGCTGTCGTCATCGCTGCAGTTGCCAATATATCCGATCGCAGAATTATTAAGCCAACCGACCAAGCTAGAATCGTTGTACCAATCCAGCCAGACATTACTGTAATATGCCGTGGCGGTCTGACCGCAGCCGGACGAAATTGCCGGTGGGACACCATTGGTTCCAGCAAAACTTGGGGTTCCGTCGTTCGTGGGGAAATAGGTTGACGTAGTGGCTGTGGTGTTTGTTTCAAAGACCGCAGGAAGGCGCATCCCTTTATCTGCACATGTTTTACCGTTGCCTTCATACCACGAAGGGTTTACCCCCCCTCCGCTGCCGGCAGCCCTCACGAGAGCAGACGGATAACCCAAGTAATCCTCATAAGGAATCGCGTTAACCCGAGTCGGCCCACTAGGCCACATGCCATCTCCTGCTCCCCCAACGTCGTAATAGAGGCAATAGCCCGGAGCAAACTTGTTTGCGTCGTTATCATTATCGATATGAACGCTTGGCAAGGTGCCGTTAGCCGGGCAAGCCCGGCCCGCAATGTTTGTCAGCGTCGTGAAGTTGGTGGTCGTAAATCCGTTTCCATTGCGATTCAACGTTTTCTGCCAATCGGCACTGCTCGACCACAGTCCGCTCGCATGCATTATACGGCTGCCGTTGTGCTCCTTCCAAACGAAGAAACTTCCAGTAGCAGATACGTAATCGATTTGAGTGCCATCAGCGAGGCATGCAAATCCAACGTTTTTTGCCGTGGTGTCATCGTAACAACTATTACCGCTGTTGCCACATGATTGATACCCGCACGGCCCAGCAGCCGGAGTCGCCGTAACTTGTGCCGATGCATTGGTAGATCCCGAGGCATTCACCGCAGTCACCATGATGTAATACGTCGTCCCGTTGGAGAGCCCTGTGATGGTGGTTGGACTGGTTGCGCCGGTTGATACAGTCGTCCCGTAAGATCCAGAACTGGTGCCGTATTTCACCGTGTAACTTGTCGCGCCAGAGGCCTCTCCCCATGTCACCACACTTTGCGTGTTGCCATTCGTGGCGCTCGAAATCGAAAACGCCCCGGGCGGCCCAGCCGGTGTCACTGCCCACTGCGACGACGCATTGGTAGATCCCGAAGCATTCACCGCAGTCACCATGATGTAATACGTCGTCCCGTTGGAGAGTCCTGTTATGGTGGTTGGACTGGTTGCGCCGGTCGATACCGTCGTTCCGTAAGATCCAGAACTGGTGCCGTATTTCATCGTGTAACTTGTTGCGCCAGAGGCGGCCCCCCAAGTCACCACGCTTTGCGTGTTGCCATTCGTGGCGCTCGAAATCGAAAACGCCCCGGGCGGCCCAGCCGAAACATTGATAAAGGTTCCGGTATTGCTTGCAGAAGTTGCGTTCTCTTTATCATCCAACGCCTCAACGGAAACGGTGTAGCTGGTTCCATTGGTCAAAGCTGAGACGGGAATGTTTGTCGATGTTGATTCAATCGTCGTCGGCGTTCCATCGAGCGAATCACGCGGGGTGAATGTAACACGATAAATCGCTGCACCAGAGACTTCAGTGAGACGGATATAGCCTGCAGACTCCGTAAATGTTTCGGGGATGGAGAATGATTCAAGACCTTCCGTGTCCTTTATGACAACACGTTCAATTTCGTACATCGATGCCGTGCTCACAAGGCTGTTCAGGAATTTTATTCTGATGCTGGTTTTACCGTCCGGTGCATCGAGCAAGTTCAGTGCGGTTTCAAACATTCCAGACGAGGCGTCACACGGGACTGTAATATCTATGTTTGCTGTCTCGACAATGATCGATACCGCGACGGCATCGGTGATACATGATCCAGCAACAGTGAGTGAAACGGAAGAAACGCTGTTGGCGATGCTTTCGTCTTGAGGAACAAGGTTTGCGACGCGATCAACGTCCACCTGGGAATCAAGGACAGCAGCCGGCGCTCCGATTTTAACAATAGCTTTTACCTCGCTCTTGCCAAGCAAGCCGCAGGCGGACGAGTTCGCGCCCAGCGTTCCAATTAAAAATATGCAAAGTAGGCTGCGCATTGCCTATCCGGCCCCCCATTGATTAGTCTCGGATTTTGCAGGAATTTATTGACTGAATGGAATCAAAGTAACCGGCCCGCCAAGAGTCTTCTTGAAATACCCAGTGTATTTCGGTGGTTCGGCTGTTTTATGCAAAAAAATAGGTCAGTAACGCAAAAAAAAGCCCCACCATCGGGATGGATGGCAGGGCTTTGGTTGATACCTGAACGGAGCAAGTGGCTGTTAACGTGCCATGTCGTAGCGGTCCAAATTCATGACTTTGTTCCAAGCCGCCACAAAGTCACGCATGAACATCTGCTGCGCGTCGCTGCTCGCATAGACTTCGGCGAGGGCGCGTAGTTGAGAGTTCGAGCCGAAGACGAGGTCAACGACGGTACCCGTCCAGTTGATCTGGCCGGTTGCGCGGTCGTGCCCTTCCAATACGCCTTCAGACTTGGCGGACTTCTGCCACTTTGTTTTCATGTCGAGCAGGTTCACGAAGAAATCATTGGTCAAAGTTTCGGGCCGCTTGGTGAAAACTCCGTTTTTGGAATTCCCAAAGTTTGCACTCAGCGCGCGCAGGCCGCCGACGAGCACCGTCATTTCAGGGGCGGTCAGCGTCAACAGGTTCGCCCGGTCGAGCAACAACTCGGCCGCCGATCCCTCTTGCCCCTTCCGCAGGTAGTTGCGGAATCCGTCCGCCGTCGGCTCCAGCACGGCGAATGAGTTCACATCGGTATGCTCCTGCACGGCGTCCATGCGTCCCGGCGCGAAGGGAACCTTCACATCGTGTCCGGCTTTTTTCGCAGCGTCTTCAATGGCTGCGCAGCCACCAAGAATAATCAGGTCTGCCATCGAGACTTTCTTTCCGCCGGACGCAGCACTGTTGAAATCCTTTTGGATTGCTTCAAGTTTATGAAGAACCTTTGACAGTTCCGTGGGTTGATTGACTTCCCAATCCTTTTGCGGCGCCAGGCGAATGCGCGCCCCGTTGGCCCCGCCGCGCTTGTCGGTTCCGCGGAATGTTGCCGCCGACGCCCAAGCCGTCGTGACCAGTTGCGAGGTGGAAAGTCCGGATGCGAGGATTTTTGCCTTCAAGGCAACGAGATCCTGTTGCCCGATCAACGGATGATCCAATGCAGGAATCGGATCCTGCCACAATTGCGGTTTCGCAGGAACGAGTGGACCAAGGCACCGGGAAACAGGGCCCATGTCGCGGTGCGTCAGTTTGTACCAGGCCTTGGCGAAGGCGTCGGCGAACTCCTGAGGATGATCCAGGAAACGCTTTGAAATCTTTGCGTAGGCAGGGTCCAACCTCAGGGCAAGGTCCGTCGTGAACATGACGGGAGCGTGCCTCTTGGCCGGGTCATGAGCGTCCGGCACGGTAGTGGCTGCAGACGGGTCCTTGGGCTTCCATTGATGAGCACCGGCTGGGCTCTTCGTGAGTTCCCACTCATAACCAAACAGGTTTTCCAGATAATTGTTGTCCCACTTGATGGGATTTTTGGTCCATGCGCCTTCCAATCCGCTGGTGATCGTATGGGCGCCTTTGCCGCTGCCAAAAGTGTTGATCCAGCCGAAGCCTTGTTCCTCGATGCCGGCGGCCTCGGGCTCGGGGCCGACATACTTGTCTGGATCGGCAGCACCGTGGGCTTTACCGAACGTGTGTCCGCCGGCAATGAGGGCGACGGTTTCCTCGTCGTTCATCGCCATGCGAGCAAAGGTCTCGCGAATATCCCGCGCGGCCGCGATTGGATCCGGATGGCCATTGGGACCTTGTGGGTTGACGTAGATCAGTCCCATTTGCACGGCGGCGAGTGGGTTGTCGAGCTGGCGGTCGCCTTTGTAGCGCTCGTCCGCCAGCCACTTGCCCTCGGGCCCCCAGTAAATGTCTTCTTCTGGTTCCCAGACATCATCGCGCCCACCGGCAAACCCAAAGGTCTTGAATCCCATCGACTCCAGGGCGACGTTGCCGGCGAGAATCATCAGGTCGGCCCAAGAGAGTTTGCGGCCGTATTTCTGTTTGATCGGCCAGAGCAACCGGCGCGCCTTGTCCAGGTTTCCGTTGTCCGGCCAACTGTTTAGGGGTGCGAATCGCTGGGTTCCAGATCCCGCGCCGCCGCGTCCATCGGCGATCCGGTAGGTGCCTGCGCTATGCCACGCCATACGGATGAAGAAAGGCCCGTAGTGGCCGTAGTCCGCAGGCCACCAGTCCTGTGAAGTGGTCATCAAGGTGTTGAGGTCCTTGATCACCGCATGCAGGTCGAGGCTCTTGAATTCGTCAGCATAACGGAACGCCTTGTCCATGGGGTTGGACAACGGAGAGTGCTGGTTCAAGATTTTCAGGTTCAGTTGATTGGGCCACCAGCTTGCGTTCGTTGTGGCCGCTGCCGTTGCCTGTTTGCGTGCGCCACCCGAGAACGGGCATTTTGCTTCGGTTGACATGGTGATCTCCTGTAGAAAACAGTTTGGCATTTAGTTTATCTTAGATCAGTCCATCCGGCCTAATCCCCAAATACTTTGGGTCAATCTCCAATCAAGGATTTTCAGTGATCAACAATGACGTTCTCCGTCGCATCCGGTTCACGTTTGATTTGAATGACGACAAAATGATGGCGATTTGCAAGTTGGGCGGCCTGCCTGCCACCAGGGAACAGATTAGCGACTGGCTAAAAAGAGACGAGGACCCGGCGTTTCAAGTTTGCAAAGATGTTGAAATGGCGGTTTTTTTGAATGGGTTCATTATCAAAAATCGCGGGGCCAAAGGCGACGCAGTGCCAGAGCCCGAACAGCGTTTGACCAACAATATGATTTTTAAAAAATTGAAGATCGCCCTGAATATGAAGGACGATGATGTGCTGGCGGTTCTTTCGGCGGCTGAATGTCCCATCAGCAAACACGAATTAAGCGCCTTTTTCCGCAGTCCCGGTCACAAACACTACCGTGAATGCAAAGACCAGCTCTTGAGAAATTTCCTGAAGGGGCTTCAGCTTTCCAAAACATCAAAGGCTTCAACGACTTCAGCGGCTTCAACGAATTCAATCGCCTCGACCGCCGCTAAGGTGCCTCAGGGGAAACGCGAATCGTAGATCGAATCCCACTCTGGATTCCTGGCGATTACAAATGCTGAAAGATAATTGTTCACGGCGCGACTTGCAGAGATCCCGCGCAGGCCGTGGGTTTGCAGATAGGTAAGCCCCGCGCGCGCACCGGTATCAGCGACGGCATGGATGCAGTTCGTGAATCCGTGTCGGCCTTTCAGGAGGTTGATTCTGGCCTGAAGGTTGTCCATGACCGTGTAGAATGCGCGATTGGAACGGACCCCTTCGTTCAGGGCGTTATATTGTGCAACGGCAGCATCGTAGAGTTCCCTGCGGATTTGGACGACGGGAAGGCGAGTGACTTTGGCGCGATGGGCTTGGACGAGGGACATGGTCTCATCCAGGTCATACAACCGTCCTCTTTCCAGGCCCTCGAAAAGAAAGACACGCCCGTCGGCCGCATCCCAACTGATCACCGTCGTCTCCAGGTCAGGGGAGTTCAGGTCACCGTCGGCTGCGGCGACAAACACGGCCCATGTGTGGGCGTTCGCGGGCGGGTTCATGGGTCCCGTCGGCTCCGTACCGTAGATTGTCATGAAGTAGGCAGGGTCTTCGGCTCTGGCCGATGATCCAAGCGGGACGGCGATGATGAGTGTGGTCAGGATGGCTGCGCAGGCGCTGGTAAAGGGTGTTGCCCACATTACGGCAAACGGGGTGAGTTGAAATTTCATAGGGAAATCTCCGACTTAAAACTTGGTCCGTTTCCGACTTTCATATAATACGCGGTAATATAACGATTTGTTATAAAAACATAAAAAATATAGTCAGGTTAATAATGTTTTTAATAGGTGTTGTCCAGCTCCTGTTTAAGGCTCTAGTCCCTTTGCCCTTAACGGCCCGGCGTTTGGATGTTAATTAGCGAAGCCAAGATTTTTTGCGAAATTTACGGCTGAAAATGGGGAATTTGCCCCCCCCGGCCTTTGAGGAATAATCATGCAACTTCCAGATAAAAAAATCCCCGAAAGCGCACGAGTGGTCATCATTGGCGGCGGGGTGATTGGATGTTCGGTCGCCTATCATCTGGCCGAAATGGGTTGGACCGACGTCGTCCTCCTGGAACGCGATCAATTGACCAGCGGAACGACGTGGCATGCGGCTGGCCTGATGGTGACTTTTGGATCGACCTCCGAAACGTCGACCGAGATGCGGAAGTACACCAGGGATCTTTACAGCAGGCTGGAAGCCGAAACGGGGCAATCGACCGGGTTTAAACCAATTGGATTCATCGAGGTCGCGACCAATGCAGATCGCCTGCAGGAATACCGCCGGGTTTCAACCTTCAACCGCTATTGCGGCATAGACGTTCATGAAATTTCTCCCGCCCAGGTCAAGGATCTTTTTCCGCTGGCGCGCGTGGATGACATCCTGGCGGGTTTTTACGTCAAGGAAGACGGTCGTGTGAACCCGGTGGATGTGACCATGGCCCTGGGTAAGGGCGCACGAATGAAAGGCGCCAAGATTGTCGAAGGCGTCACAGTGAACAGCGTGCTCAAGAAAAACGGCCGCGTCACGGGGGTCACCACTTCCCATGGCGACATTCGAGCCGAGTACGTGGTGAACTGCGCAGGAATGTGGGCGCGGCAACTCGGCCAAGACATTGGCGTTAACATTCCCAATCAGGCTGCGGAACATTATTACCTGATTACAGAAGACATCAAGGACCTGCCCCCAAACATGCCAGTCTTGGAAGATCCGTCTTCCTACGGTTATTTCCGCGAGGAAGTTGGCGGTTTGATGGTTGGGCTGTTTGAACCGGTTTGTGCGCCGTGGAAGGTTGACCGGATTCCGGGGGATTTTTCGTTTGGAGAAATCTCGCCGGATTGGGACCGGATGACGCCATATCTTGAAAAAGCGATGAATCGCGTTCCGATCACTTTGAAAGTCGGTTTGAAAAAGTTTTTCTGCGGTCCCGAAAGTTTCACGCCAGACTTGCGGCCGATTGTGGGTGAGGCTCCGGAACTGCAAAATTATTTTGTCGCAGCCGGACTCAATTCCATTGGCATCTTGACTGGCGGTGGCATGGGACGCGTTCTGGCCCATTGGATCATCAACGGTTCGCCCGATGTGGACGTCACGGGAATGAACATCGACCGCCTGCATCCCTACCAGTCAACGCCGCAATACCGCCGCGAAAGAACCGTCGAATCCCTGGGCATGGTTTACCGTTGTCACTATCCGACGATGTCGCCAGAGACAGCCCGGGGGGCAAAGCGTTCTCCGTTCCACGACCGTCTGGCTGCCGCAGGTGCCTACTTCAAGGACGTCAGTGGCTGGGAAGGGGCTGACTGGTATGCGCCGAAGGGGGTCGAGCCAAAGGTGGACAAACTCTCATGGGGTCGCATGAACTGGTTCCCTTATTGGGAGAGCGAGCATCGCGCCGCGCGAGAAAACGTGATCGTGATGGACATGTCTTTCATGTCCAAGTTTCTGGTGCAGGGCCGTGATGCGGGGCGGGTTCTCAATCGCATCTCTGGAAATAATGTTGACGGCGATTGTGGCGTCATCACTTACACCCAGTGGATGAATGAGGGCGGTAAACTCGAGGCGGATTTGACCGTCACAAAATTAACCGATGAAAAATATCTGGTCGTGGTCACCGACACCATGCACCGTCATGCGGAAACCTGGATCAAGCGAAACACACCCGACGACGCGCATTGCATTGTCACGGACGTGACTTCAGGATTCGGTCAGCTGAATTTACAGGGGCCGAACTCCCGTGCTTTGCTGCAGTCACTGACCAGTGTGGACTTGTCCAACGAGGCGTTTCCATTTCGATGTGCCAAAGAAATCGATATCGGATATGCAAAGGTTCTTTGCATCCGCATCACCTATTTGGGCGAGCTTGGATACGAACTGTATATTCCTGCGGAACAAGCGGTGCATGTCTATGACCAGATCGTTGCGGCGGGGGCGAAATTTGACCTCAAGCACGCTGGACTGAAGGCTCTGGCGAGTCTGCGGATGGAAAAAGGCTACCGTGATTATGGCCATGACATCGACAACACGGATGATCCTTACGAAGTCGGCTTGGGCTTTGCCATGGACTTGAAGAAGCCCGACGGATTTATTGGCAAAGAGGCTGTGGTTAAGAGGAAAAAGGCGGCGGGGCCATTAAAGAGACGTTTGGTGCAGGTGTTGCTGAAAGATCCAGAGCCAATGCTCTATCACGCAGAAGTCTTGCGTCGGAACGGCCGTCCCGTTGGTTACCTTCGCGCGGGGTCTTATGGCTTCAGCCTTGGCGGTGCGGTTGGCCTTGCCATGGTTGAAGGCGGCGAACCAATCGATGCCGCTTATCTTGAGGCCGGGCAGTGGGACGTTGAAGTGAACGGCAAATTTGTGCCGGCTGTCGTGTCCCTCAAGCCCATGTACGACCCCGAGATGAAGAAGATCAAATCCTGAGCCTAGAGTAGTTGTTTAAGAGCCTGATCGGCCTGCGTTGCAATGTCCAGCCGGGTGCCGTTGAGGACTGCCCGCAGGTATCCGTCGCGGTCGATCAGGTAGACATGTTCTGAATGGGCGAAATTTCTTTCGTCCGTATCCTTGCGTTGAAAAGCCTGGCTGACGAACGTGTCCCGGGCGAGACCATAGATCGCGTCATGATCTCCCGTCAAAAGGCTCCACTTGCCGTCCAGTTTCATCTTTGCGAAATATTGTTTCAGCCGAGCTGGCGTATCGTGCTCGGTGTCGACTGACATGGAGACATATTGGACGTCGGGGCTGGACTTGAATTTTGCGGCGAGTGACTTCAATGACGTCACTAGGCTCGGACAGAATCCGGCGCATGACGTAAACATGAACGAGACGAACGTCGTCTTGCCCAGAAAGATTTGATCGGTAACAACCTTGCCGTCCTGGTTGAGTAATTTCAATTTTGGAATGGCAACAATCTCGGCCTTATCCTTCCATTCCCAAACCGGGTTCAAAGTCTTGATCGAAAAGTGCGGCAACCCAGTTCCGCCCTTGCCGACCTGATCTGTTTGGGTGTTGCGATGGTTTTTGATGGCGTCGTCAAACGAGTCGACTGCGAAGGCCGGGCTCAGTGATGGCAAGAGGACGACCGCAGCACAAACCGTCAACGCTGCGAGCGATCTGGTTGTTTGTTTACTTTGCAAAACTCACCCCCGACCACGCCGACTCTTTCGCCGTTGTGGTAAACGTAGTTGTTGTAGATGGCGCCGTCTTTGATGAAGGTTTTCTGGGTGACATCCTGGCCAGCCTTGATCACGTTATACTCGGCCAATTGACCATTGTCATACCAGGACCAGAACTCACCGTCGGACTGGCCGTTGGTGTAGTGGCCGAGGGATTTCACCTTGCCCGACTCAAACCACTGGCGCCACTCACCATGGGGCAGACCCTTTGAATATTCGCGTTCGATCCAGAGGTTTCCGCTGTCATACCAATGCCGCTCTGTCCCGGTCTTGTGGCCGCCTATGAAGTACATCAACTTGTGCAGGCGACGCCGGCCGATCCATGTTTCGTAGGCAAAGCCCGTGTAAGGACGCCCCTTGTAGGTGGTTGTGTCGATATGGGTGCGCAGGTCCGGATCTGACTCATGCACGAACAGCGGAGGCAGAAATGCAACCATGCCCGCGATAATGAGCGCGGGCATGGCCATTAAAATAAACTTGCGGCGATTCACTAGCACCCAGTGCATGCCCCTGCTGTGCCCTTGTATTTAGCCGTCGAAAGGAAGTAGCCCGATATAGTGCCATTGGTTTGAATGGCAGCATGGTAGTGGTAGACAGCCGTCGACGGGCTATCGATTGTGGTTCCTGAGTGCCCACCAGCGGTGTCCAAGGTTGGTGTGCTGCCATCTACATCTTGGATGCCGTAAATCGGAAACCCGTCACGCATGATGCCGATCAGTTTTGCATCGGCATTCGCGATGGTTGGCGGTTCAATGTGATAGTGGTACTGACCGTTTGGAACCGGGTGGCCTTGGCACTGGTCAAACGTGGCAATCTCGTTGTAGATGTTGTCGCCTGGGCCTGCCGCGTTGCTGTAGATCGCCACACCGTTCACGGCGATTCCGATGGCGCCCATGTTGGTGGGAGTGTCGGAGGAACGAGCTGTGCCCGTCACGGGAATCGTAAGAGAAAGATTCGAAGTAGCAAGCTTGTTGGGATTGACTTTCCGACCGGCGGCAGTGGCGGTGGAACTCATTGCTGCATAGCAGGCGTCAGACGATCCAAAATACGGTGACTTGCTGTCCGGCAGTCCATCGGTGGCGGCCACAACGTTGGTGCCACTTTTAGTGAGCGTCACGCGGCAGGAAAACTTCAGCCAGGCCCCGGTCAAGCCCTGGGCAGCGCGACTTGCGTCGCAGGATGTGGTGTCCCTGGTCAAAAGGGCGCAGCCGTATGAATTGACCGTCGCGGTTGCCGTCGTATTGTTGGTCAGTGCACAGGTGCCGTCGGCATTTGTTGTTCCCGAGCTGCCAGTGCCGGTGCTAGTGGGATCCTCTTCCTTGCCACAAGCATAACCCACGGCCAAACCGACCAACGCCAACCCTGTCAATATCCGGTATTTCATTGAGTGACCCCGTTTTAAAAAAAGGATGTGCTTGATGATAGCAGTGTGATCCTCGGTATTTCAATGGTGCCTCTTGAATCAGGGGGCGAGGCTTTGGGTCGGCCCCATGTTAGTTGATTGGATTTTGAAGGAACATGCGCTGTGCGATCACTTCAAGTCCTGTTTCGGTGCTGACAACGTGCGGAGAAAGCCACGCATAGGTCAGGTCAGCGGCTGCGAACCCCCGTCCCACGCCTGTCTCCAGGAGCGTGCCATCAGTGCGCGCCACGATGTCGGTAACGGCGTGCTGACAATTGATGTAACCATCAGGCTGCAGGCGCCGGACGCGCTGCCGCCCGTTAAGATCGTCCATCAGTTTATAAAAAACATTGCCCGTCTTCTCGCCGATGAAAAGTCTGGCATACTGCGCATAAGCAGCGTCATAGAGTCCCTTTGTAATTTCTGCGATCCGGGAACGCCGTACCTCTGTAGCGAACCCCATCTTTTCGCGCAGCTGATAGGTTTCCTGCAACGAATAATTGTGCCCAGGCTTGGACGGAAGAATAACTCCGATTTCGCCGTCGGCAGCATCCCAGCTGATGGTGAAGTATTGGATCGGATCGGCTGCGATGTTACGACCGTCCATCCGGAGAAACACGGCAAAAACGTGAGTATTAGAAGGCAAATTCAGGGGGCCCACGCCTTGCCATGCGTATAGGCTGTAAAAATATCGTGCTTCACCGGACGGATCGATTTGAGCCTTCGTAAGATCCAACTCGGAAGCGCTCTTCTTCGGGGGGGTGACCTTCGTGACTTCTGCGGCGGAAGTTGCATATTGGGGAGTCCCGGCATCGACGTCAAGAAATCGCGGTGTATAGTCGGGGATCAGTTTTCCATCGCGATCGTAGACTACCGAGGAGGTCACATCACTGGCTTTCCCATGCGTTTTGCAGGAGTATGAAAACGCGGAGGCGAGGGTTAGAACGATAATTTGTGCAGTCATGCGCCTCGCTGCTTTAGTCATAAATCCCGAAATCATTTTGGTTTGTCCCTTGATTGCGATCTGTCGGATTAATTCATGAATTCAAGTTTACTAAAAAATGATCTGCTTGCGAAGGTCAGCTGGCGCCTTATCCCCTTGCTTTTTCTAAGTTACATTTGTGCCTACCTTGATCGCATCAACATTGGCTTTGCATCGAAAAGTTTAAAGGCGGAATTGGATTTCAGCGACTCAGTTTATGGTCTTGGTGCGGGCATCTTTTTCCTTGGCTATGCGCTGTTCGAAATACCAAGCAACGTTATCATGGAACGCGTGGGCGCCAGACGGTGGATTGCCCGCATCATGATCACGTGGGGGATTATTTCGGCGGCAATGGCACTGGTGAATTCGCCCCTCACGTTTTATATTTTGCGGTTTCTGCTCGGTGTTGCGGAAGCTGGTTTTTTTCCGGGAATCATTTTGTACCTGACCTATTGGTTTCCCCCCAGTGAAAGGGGAAAATCGATCTCCAGATTCATGACGGGAATTCCTTTGGCTGGCCTGATCGGCGCGCCAATCTCGGGGATGCTTCTCGATATGGATGGCGTGGCCTCGCTGCGCGGATGGCAGTGGCTTTTCATTCTGGAGGCCTTGCCGTCCATTTTGATGGGGCTTTATATTTTCAATTACCTTCCGGATAAACCTCAAGACGCAAGCTGGCTTAGTTCAGAAGAGAAGGGGATTCTCCTGAAATCCCTGGCCAGCGAAGTGCCTCAGATTCAGGGCAACCAGAAAAGCCTAAGCCAATACCGGACATTCGCTTCGTTTTCAGTTTGGTATATGGCCGTCATTTATTTCTTTCAGATGACGGGACTCTACGGAATTGGTTTGTGGCTCCCTGATTTGATCCGTGCCTCAACAAACCTCGGAAATGTTCAGACGGGCTTTCTGACGGCGATACCTTTTCTTCTTGGCGCGCTGAGTATGGTCTTGTGGGGCTGGAATTCGGACCGGACCAAGGAAAGAAAATGGCACCTGCTGATCGCAAACCTCGTGGGTTCGATTGGATTCGTTGCGGCTGGTTTTAAACCAGAAAGCCTTCCCGTGGCCTTGCTGGGGATCACCATTGCCAGCGTGGGAGTGCACGCGACGTTTGGGCCTTTTTGGGCCTTGAAAACCTCGCTTCTGGCGCCTGGGGTCGCAGCAGTTGGGATTGCCCTGATCAACTCCATTGGCAATCTGGGCGGATTCCTTGGCCCTTCAATTACCGGGTTTTTGAAGCAGCAAACGGGGAGCTTGTCCTGGGGCCTGATCCTCTATGGCAGTGCTTCATTTTTTGCTGCCGTGATGGCGCTGTTTCTCAAGCCGCCTTCAGAGGTCACGAGGCGTCAGTGACGATCTCATACGAGCCGTCTTTTTTGCGCCGCGTAAAAAGTATGTTGAGGGTACGCAAGTAGGTATGTAGTCCTGCGTCTTGGATCGGCAGAATATGCGCAATCGATCCGGATTCATTGTGGTGCGAATGCCAAAGGCCCGGCGGTGTCACAAAGGCGGATCCTGGTTTCCAGTCAAAGCGCGCGCCGTCTTTGATCCGGCCATCCTTGTCGAGAGAGCTGCCCACCATCGTGTAGCATCCAGGCTCGCATTCGACGACGAGATCCAGGGCCACGGCCTGATGCCGGTGTGGTGCCTGCACGGCTCCGACGGGCAACCTGCCATACATGGCCCAGATGACGTGGGTGATCGTTTTGGTCTGGGGGAAATTCTCGTGCCCTAGAAGAACGCTGAGGCGATTTGCTTTTGCTGAGCTGGGATCCCGGACGATTTCGTCGAGCTTTTTTCGAATCGCGTCGCTTTGATACAGGGTTGGAGAGAATCGCTGTCGGGTGGCCTCGGCACCAAGATACGTGAGCAACGGCCCATCGTGCACCCAATACAAAGCGGCATCGGCCGTCGCCTGATGGACCGCAGGACTGCGGGCGGGCAAAATAAAAATATCACCCTTACTCCATTTTATGTTTGCGCCGCCGACTTGGGTGCTGCCCGTTCCGCGTATGACAAAGAACAGTTGGCTGGTCGCTTCGGCATCGGTCGCCTGATGATCGCCCGGATTGATGTGCACAAAGCTGGCGCACAGTGCTGGAGACGTCGCAGCCCCTTCGCATCCAAGGGATTTGGCGTTGTCCAGGGTCACAATTCCAGTGGGACCCGATTCATGGAGTTCACTTCCAAACCATGGCGATGTGACGGGCGCTATCGCCCCTTCACCGGACAACGGATTTGATGCCATCCGGTAGTCGAAATAACGGGCCTGTTCCGTCAGGGCCAGGCTTGAAACGACCGCATTCGAATTTTGGTTGCTGCTCATCATAAAAGTCCCCGGGTTCAAAGACGACGTGCGTTGCTTGCGGAATCTTATCATGACGATGGACTGCGGTGGCTCGAAATCAGCCTTCAGTGCTTTCTGATGCAATCCGATCAGGCAGGGCGGCTGTTGGCGGCATGGTTGTTGCTTCGATTGATGCCTTAAATCATTCGAAATGATTCGAAATGATCTGAGGTGACATCCATGTCGGATTTAGACCCAATTCCAAACCCAGGCATTTCAACCCATCCGTCCTTTCGAGAGCGTGAGGTCGTCGTGAACAGCCGGGGCAATGAGCTCAACGCGATCCTCGGCTTTCCATCGGATCCCCGCGGCCTCATCATCTTTGCTCATGGCAGCGGTAGTGGGCGCTACAGCGAGCGAAATATTTTTGTGGCGCGCGCGCTGGAGCGCAATCACTTTGCGACCCTCCTGATCGACCTTTTGAACGAACATGAGGCCGAAGACCGCCGCAATGCTTTTGACATTCCATTGCTGGCAGAACGCCTCTCGGGCGCCAAGGAATGGGCCACGTCGCAACCGGGGTTGGAACATCTGAATATCGGCTATTTCGGGGCGAGCACTGGCGCTGGTGCTGCGCTGTTTGCTGTGGCGCATGACTCGGTCAAAGTCGATGCCGTCGTCTCACGTGGGGGCAGGCCAGATCTGGCCGAGGACGCCTTGAAGTGGGTTTCTGTGCCAACACTGCTGATTGTTGGCGGCAAAGACAATGTGGTTATCGACCTGAACAAGAAAGCCATGAGTGCCCTGACGTGCCGCAAGGATCTGCGGATTGTTCTGGGCGCAACGCACCTCTTTGAGGAGCCGGGAACATTGGAGTCCGTTGCAAAGTTGGCGACGGATTGGTTTTCGGCCAACATCAAGGCGCGTGCCGTGAAAGATTTACGCCGGGCGAATTAGGCTGTCTCTCATGCGACGTTTCTGTCGACCGGTGATTGGTCGATCTGGTCGTGTCTGGCAGGTCCGAGTGGGTGATCGAAAGCCCGTAATGCAACTTCAACCAGATACTCCGGATCCAATTGAGTCAGTTGGACCTTGATGACCAAAGTCGATTTATTGAGTCGTCATCCAGAAATTTCTGAATCGGAATTATTTCGATGCCATCTTTGCTGCGAACTTCGCTGCCTTGATAAAGCATAATTCTGCGTTTTATCCCGTTCAAAGAGGCAATTGCCTCCAGACCGGCAAAGTCTTCGGGACGAATGCGTGAACCTGATTTTATTTCAATGGCAATCCTGTCTTTATTCCGCGTGAGGATCAAATCTACCTCGACCTTTGAACTCGTTGGTGCCCAATAGTTCATCTCGTCGAAAAGATTATTGTATTCATCCATGGCGCGAACGTAATTGACAAACCAACCCTCGAACAGCGAACCGCGCTCTTCCGGAGCAATGGGATAGAGATTTTTTTTAAGGGCTCTAACGAGTCCGCTGTCAATGAAGTAAAGCTTTGGGTGACGCTTTTCCTTTATTCGTATGTTGCCTTGAAAAGGTGCCAGCCGAAAAGCCACCAAAGTATCTTCCAATATTTCGATATACCCAGCTATGGTATTTCTGTGAGCTTCCGCATCACGGGCGAGTGAAGAAATGCTAAGCACTTGACCATGTAAAAGCGCTGCAACAGGAAGAAACCGGGCAAATGCCGGCAAATTTCGGACTAAGGCTTCCGCCTGAATTTCTTCGCGAAGGTACATTTGCGCATAATCTTCCAGGGATTCTCGTTTGTTTTCGGATTGCCAAACGAGTGGGATCGATCCATAGGTCAAGACTTCTTCGAGGTCAAAATCTCGACCCATTTCATCAGGAACAAGCGGATACATATTTCTTCGAGTTGCGCGACCCGCAAGAAGATTTGTTCCAGCCTGTTTAAGTTTGCGTGCGCTAGATCCGCAAAGAGCGAATTTTCTTTTATCACTTTCGATAAATCGATGAACTTCGTTGAGAAGATTTGGTAAACGCTGGATCTCGTCTACAACAATCCATTGGTCCCGTGGCGCCGCCTGGACTGCCTGCCCAAACTCCTCGGGCCGGGCAAGATACGTTTGGTACCTTTTCTCATCGAGCAGATCTATCCAAAGCGCGCCGTTAAATTCATCCCGTAACCAGGTAGATTTACCGGTCCCGCGGGCCCCAAAAAGAAAGAAGCTCTTGGTTGGCTTATCTATAAGGCGCTGATATTTCACAATTAAATCTCAAGAAGCACGATGATGTCATTTATCCAACAAAAATGACCTTAAGGTGATTATACGACTTTTGCGCTGACAGACAAGCCTGTATCTGTGATTCAGCCAGCTGGATTGAAAAAGTGAACTTCAGCAGCGATGCGGCACGCCAATTAACTACTCGGGGTCAATGCCCTCGTATTCAGCAATGGCTTTACTATCGTTGGTCCAGTCGGCGTCCACGGCGACGTGTAATTCAAGAAATACTTTTTGCCCCGTTTGACGCTCTAGTTCAATCCGTGCTGCCGTGCCGATGGACTTCAGCGCAGAACCGCCTTGTCCGATGACGATGCCTTTGTGGCTTTCCTTGGAAACAAAAATGGTCGCCTGGATGTGCAGGATTTTTTTTGATTCATCAACACCGTCAATCTTGACGCCGCAGCTGTAAGGCAGCTCCTGGTTCAATTGACGGAACAACTGCTCTCGAATCAATTCAGCAAACAAGGTCCGTTGTGGCACGTCGCTGAGGTCGTCTTCCGGATATAGCCATGGACCTTCTGGCATCAGTGCCATCAGCCTGGCGCGGAGTTCTGTGACGCTCTCCGGGCGCTTTGCGGAAACCTCGGCCGGGACTGGCTGCAGAAGCGAGGTCTCGGAACCAGGAATCTGGCGAATGATCTCGTCGCATTCTTCTTTGATTTTCGCGATGTGCTTGGCGATGACGTCTTGCTTCATCGCGTCTATTTTGGTGGCCAGCAAAATAACCGGTTTGGCGGCGGCCACGGCACGGCCCAAGACTCCAGCCAGGTACTTGGAGTCCTCTGGGTGCCAGCCCGCCGAGGCGTCGACCAGATAGCAAAGCACGTCGGCATCGTTGACCGTGTTCCAGGCCACGGCATTCATCGAGCTGTTCAATTTGGATTTGCCCGAGGAATTATGCAATCCAGGGGTATCCAGGATCAGCATCTGCGTGTTTTCAATCGTGTAATTGCCCATGAGGCGGTTGCGCGTCGTTTGCGGCTTGTTGCTGACGCTGGCCAGTTTGGCGCCGACCAGGGCGTTGAAGAGGGTGCTTTTGCCGGCGTTGGGCCGACCGTGAAAGGCAACGTAACCGCAGTGTTTTGTCATGAACCGTCCATTCTTTTGTGGTGGCTGATCATATGGAAGAAAACGCATGGCACGCAACGTGCTTTACAGGTTTTGCGTGTTGGACACAATTCGCTGGCGGATTCCTGCAATGCCACCAGTGAGATGTCGTCGCGGGACTCTCTCTCCGAATTCACTCTCCGGTCGCGGACTGACCAGCAAAACCCTTCCTCAATTGATTGTCCATGGAATCCCGTGACGGCGCGCACGCCAAATTGCGCTCGTTATGCCTTCGCCCGTCTGCGCCGGCAAGTGCCGTCATAGTGCTACAGGTGAATTCAAATCAATACACTGTTATGATCTTCGGGTAAGCAGCCCACTTAAAAGAAGTTGATCATATATGATGCGATCATTGATCCAGTCGCTGATCCAGGCTCCTGGGTGGCGCCTGACCATGGTAACGGTCCTTGGATTTGCCAGTGGGCTTCCATTGGCCCTGTCCGGAACCGCGTTGCAGACCTGGCTCACAATCGACAATGTTGATCTGGCGACCATCGGTTTTTTCAGCCTTGTTGGCCTGCCTTATACGTTCAAGTTCTTGTGGGCTCCTCTAATGGACCGTTTTGAGCCGCCTTTTTTTGGTCGCCGGCGCGGTTGGTTGGTTCTCATTCAATTGGCGCTCGCAGCCAGCCTGGCCTTTATTTCTGTTCTTAAACCGAGTGAACAGACCGGAATGGTTGCCCTTGCCGCACTCATGATCGCTTTTCTATCGGCGTCGCAGGACGTGGTGATTGACGCCTACCGGACGGATGTCCTGCATCCCACAGAGCGCGGTATAGGCTCGTCGATGAGTGTTTTTGGTTACCGCATGGCGATGATCTTGTCGGGCGGCATTGCCCTGGTTTGGGCCGATGCGGTTAGCGGCAATGGTTGGAGTTGGCCCAAGATATATACGGTGATGGCAGGGATCATGCTGGGTCTCGCGGCGATCACGGCGTTTTTTCTGCCCCCAGTTCCAGCCCGGAACGTGGCGCCGGTGAGTCGGGCCCGCAACGATTTGATTGGGTTTGCGGCATTGTTGGTCGCCGTCGTGGTGGGCTACCTGTTTACCACCAGAATCGCGTCTCCCGCGGCTGATGCGATCCTGACCGGCTTGTTTTCTTCGGATGCCACTGGCGTTTTGGATCCGAGCCTCAAGAAATGGTCCGATTTGCTGTCACTTTTGGTTGGCCTCGCCTTTACGACGCCACTGGCCTGGTGGACGTCTCGCAAGGCCAAGTTTGAGACGTTGAATGTCTCCCTCGCAAATTACTTCAGCATGAACGGCGCAGTGGCAATCCTGGCCTTGATCATCCTTTATAAACTTGGGGATGCATTTGCGGGCGCTTTGACGACACCGTTTTTGTTGAAGGGAGTCGGGTTCGCGCAGGCCGAGATCGGGGTCGTGAACAAAGTGATTGGTATATGGCTGACGATCCTTGGCGCGATCTGCGGTGGACTTCTCATGGTTCGGCTTGGGCTGTTCCGTTCCCTGCTGATTTTTGGTTTTTTACAGATGCTTTCGAACCTCGGATTCTGGCTGGTCGCCATCCTTGGCAAGGATGCCTGGGGTTCGTTTTCCTTGCCGGCATTCGATCTGCTGATTGTTGCGCTCCGCGAGGCTACCAAGGTCGACTGGTTGTTGATGGCGGCAATCGGTTTTGAAAATATTTCGAGCGGGATGGGAACGGCGGCCTTCGTCGCCCTGTTGATGGCCCTCTGCAATCAAAAATTTACGGCAACCCAATATGCGCTGCTGTCGGCCTTTTCTGCGGTCGGCCGTGTTTGGGTCGGCCCTCTGGCCGGAGTCCTTGCAGCCAGCATGGGCTGGCCAACTTTTTTTGTTTTTTCAACCTTTGCGGCGATCCCTGGCCTGCTGATGCTGTGGAGCCTCAGGGGTATTGTCCGTGGGCTGGAGCATCCAAATGGTTCTCTGAGCCTGGATGATTGAGCAGCTTGAATTTGTAGATCCCATCACGGAACAAATAATGACAGAAATCAAAATCCAGATTGAAGCCGGCTCAAAAGTTTCCATGGAGTCAGTGACAGTCGAGGATTGGAATGATCGCCGCGCTGCGAGGTTGGGTCTTCGATGGTGCCTGGGCACCTGGGCGGCAGGTTTGATGACGATCATCCTTCCTATCGTTCATTTCCTGACGGTCCCATCCTGTTTTTTTGGTGGGCCGTTGTTGGGATTTCTGGTCTTTCGCTATTATCGCCATTCAACGGATATTATTTCCGGTCAGGCTAAATGCCCGGTCTGCGGTTCAACCTTTAAGATTGAGCCGCAGACTGTGGATTGGCCATTTTATTTGAAGTGTGCGACGTGCTCCGCTGAAGTCGGAGTGACCCGCTGTTAGCGGAACGTGGCGATGCCCGTGATGTTTTCACCAATCACGAGGCGATGGATGTCTTCCGTGCCTTCGTAAGTGTTGACTGTTTCCAGGTTCATCATGTGGCGGATGACCGGATACTCATCGATGATGCCGTTGCCGCCGAGCATGTCGCGGGCTTCGCGCGCGGTCTCCAAGGCAATTTTACAGTTGTTCATCTTGCCCAGTGAAACCTGGTGCGGATGGAGGGTTCCTTTTTCCTTGATGCGGCCCATTTGTAAGGCCAGTAGCTGGCCCTTAGTAATTTCCTGGACCATCTTCACAAGTTTCGCCTGCGGCAACTGATGGCCAGCCAGTGGCTTGCCGTCAAAAATCGTCCGGTTTTTGGCGTAGTGCAGGGCCGTGTGGTAGCAAGCGTTGGCGGCGCCCAGAACACCCCAGGCAATCCCGTAACGGGCTTGGGTCAAGCAACCCAACGGACCCTTGAGGCCTTCAATGTTGGGCAGGATGTTTTCTTCCGGAATCACGCAGTCTTGAAAGTGCAATTCTGATGTGACGCTGACGCGCAGCGAGAACTTGCCCTTCATCGTGGTCGTTGTGAAACCGGGAGTGCCTTTTTCCACAATAAAGCCACGCACTTTTCCGTCGAGACGCCCCCAAACAATCGCAATGTCGGCAAGGCAGCCGTTGGTGATCCACATTTTGTTGCCGTTTAGTTTATAACCGCCGGCAACCTTTTCGGCGCGGGTCTGCATCGAGCCCGGGTTGGATCCGGCGTCAGGTTCGGTCAATCCAAAGCAACCGATGAGTTGAGCGTTGGCCAGTTTTGGCAGGTATTTTTCTTTTTGCTTGTCCGAGCCGTACGCATAAATCGGATACATGACGAGAGATCCCTGCACCGAACAGAAGGAGCGGACACCGGAATCGCCACGCTCGAGCTCCTGCATCACCAGGCCATAGGCGACATGGCCCAAACCGGCGCAGCCATAGCCCTTGATGGTAGATCCGAGGAGTCCAAGTTCCGCAAACTGCGGGACCAGCTCCATGGGGAAGCGTTCTTCGCGATTGGCGGCCATCATCAGTGGCTCAACCTTTGCGGTCACAAAATCGCGAACCGACTGGCGGACCAGAAGTTCTTCTTCGGTGAAAAGGCTGTCGATGTTCATGTAATTTAGCGATTCGTAGGCTGCCATGGCGAGGCTCCTTGGGTTGCGAATGTAGGACTTGGCTGTAACTTGCCCGTCCTTTTTCTTGCTCGTCTGGTGTCGGTCAGGATAGTCTCCGGAACTTGCTTAACCAGACAGGTCATCCATGTTTAATCGAGCTGAAGTCATTGATCAAAACTTTTCTCGCTTCGTCAAAGAGTCGCACCTGCCCCGGTCCCACTCTTCGACCACCCTTGCTGAATCCGGCCTGCGTCCAAGCGAAGTCATGGATCTGTTCGAGTCTCAGCTGACCAGCCGTCACTTGGACCTGATCGCCCGGGTCCTGAAGAATAATAACCAATGTTACTACACGATTGGAAGTTCTGGCCACGAGGGCAATGCCGCCTTTGGCAAGGCTTTCCGCCTGACCGATATGGCCTTTTTGCACTACCGCAGCGGCGGTTTCATGATCCAGCGCTCCAAGCAACTGCCCGGATCGACACCGATATACGACACAATGTTGTCTTTTTTTGCGTCGACGGAAGAGCCCATCGCCGGGGGCCGCCATAAGGTTTTTGGCAGCCTGCCTCTTTTGGTTCCGCCCCAGACCAGCACCATTGCATCACATTTGCCCAAGGCTGTTGGTGCGGCCCTTTCGATCCACCGGGCCCAGGCCATGGGGATCGACGCAGTTATGCCGTCCGACGCTGTCGTGACTTGTTCCTTTGGCGACGCATCGAGCAACCATTCGACCGCCATCGGGGCGATCAACATGGCGTCTTGGGTGGCCTACCAGAATATCGCGGTTCCTCTTGTTTTTATCTGTGAAGACAATGGGATAGGAATTTCTGTCCAGACCCCGGGGCACTGGGTTGAACGGAATTTTGCCCACCGCCCCGCCATCAAATACATATCTGCCGATGGGCTGAATATTTTGGATGCGTTCCAAAAGGCCGTTGCCGCCGAGCAATATTGCCGCGAGCGGCGCAAGCCTGTTTTCTTGCACACCAAGACGGTGCGGTTGATGGGACACGCGGGATCGGACATGGAGGGCACTTACCGGTCCTTTCAGCAAATTGAAGAGGTGGAGTTTCAAGACCCCCTGCTGCATTCCGCCCGGATCGTCATTGAGAACGGATTGGCATCGGCTGAGGAGGTCGTAAACCTTTACGAACAGGTTCGGAGCCGGGTCCGGCATGTTGCCGACAGCGCCATGCAGCGCCCCCAACTCTCAGATCCAGTGGAAGTTCGCGCACCCATCACGGCCTGCAAGCACAAGCGCGTTGCGCCGCCAGTCCCGGCGAAAACAGACCGAGAGCATGCATTCGGCAGTTCGGACTGGACCAAAACCAAGATTCCCTTGCACATGGCCAAACTGATCAACCTTGGTCTGCACGACATTTTACTGCGTTACAAGAACACCGTGATTTTTGGCGAGGACGTGGCCCAAAAAGGTGGTGTTTATAACGTCACCGATGGTCTGTTCAAAAAATTTGGCGCGCGTCGCATTTTCAATTCGCTGCTCGATGAACAGTCGATCATCGGTACGGCCATCGGCATGGCCCATAACGGTTTTGTGCCGATTCCCGAGATTCAATTTCTGGCTTATTTTCACAATGCCGAGGATCAGATCCGGGGCGAGGCAGCGACCTTGCCGTTTTTCTCTCAAGGGCTGTTCACCAATCCGATGGTCCTGCGTATTGCAGGACTGGCCTATCAAAAAGGTTTCGGCGGGCACTTTCACAACGATAATTCCCTGGCGGTTCTGCGGGATATCCCGGGCTTGATCATCGCTGTCCCATCTAATGGTGCGGATGCCGTCAAGATGATGCGGGCCTGCGTTCGCGAGGCTCACGAAAATGGGCGGGTTGTCATTTTCATCGAACCAATTGCCTTGTACATGACACGGGATTTGAATGTTGAGGGCGATAAAATCTGGTGTTCCGAGTATCCGGATCCACAAGAGGAAATTGCGGTTGGTGAGTTCGGTGTTTACCGTTCGTATGATTCTAAAAAATCGGCGGCAGCGTCCGATGCTGCTGATTTGACGATCCTGACTTATGGCAATGGCTATTACTATTCGCGCCAGGCCACGGACGTGTTGGTAAAAGAACATGGCAAGAAGGTTAAAGTGATCGACTTGCGTTGGATTGCCCCCGTCAACATGGACAAGGTTGTCGCTGAAATTGGCGCATCAAAAAGAGTTCTCGTGGTGGAAGAGTGCCGCAAAACCGGATCGTTCAGCGAATACCTGGTAAGCGCATTGGTCGAGAAGATGGATGTCCTTCCAAAAATCAAGGTCGTGGCGGCCGATGATTGCTTTATTCCCCTTGGTCAGGCGGCTGCGGCCGGATTGCCGAAGAAGGAAGAAATTTTGGCGGGTGCTCTTCTGATGTTTGGCGCGGGACCTGAGAAAAAGAAAAAACAAAAAGCCTGGATATAAGCGCAGGTATGAGGCCGGTTGAGATGCAAAAAAAAGAACGCATAGTCGTCATCTGTCCGGGGCGTGGTTCCTACACCAGCGAGACGCTGGGGTATTTGAAAAAGCCTCGTGCGCCTCGCGTCAACATTGGCGATTTTGTCGCGGACATTGACGCGCGCCGGGCCAGACTTTCCGAACCGACGATTTCTGAACTTGATAACGCTGCATCGTTCAGTCCGGGTTTGCACACCAAAGGCGAGAATGCGTCGCCTTTAATTTACGCGTGTTCCTATGCCGATTTTCAGTCCATCGATCGCGAGAAATACGAGATCGTGGCCGTGACCGGAAATTCGATGGGCTGGTACCTTGCACTGGCTTTTGCTGGATCGCTGGACTGGGCTGGCAGTTTTGACGTGATCAATACAATGGGATCGATGATGAAAGGAAAAATCATCGGTGGCCAGTTGATCTATCCTGTGATGGATGGCGACTGGCGCAAAAATCCCGAGTTGATTGAGACGGTTCGACTGGGAATCGAAAAGGCCCGCGAGGCCGGATTTCAAGTTTATCCTTCGATCCATCTGGGCGGTTACGCGGTAATCGGTGGTGACGCGGCGGGCCTGAACCATCTGATGAAAAATTTGCCGAAGGTCGAGCATTATCCATTTCAGTTGATCAATCATGCTGCGTTTCACACGCCGCTATTGCGAGAAACTTCCCGCCGGGGATTCGAAGTCATTTCAGAAAATCTGTTTGGGCGTCCCAGGATTCCACTGATTGACGGCCGTGGTAAGATTTGGCAGCCGTTCGGCACCGATGTCCAGGAACTTTACGAATACACTTTGGGGCACCAGGTCTGTGAAACCTACGATTTCACAAAGGCGATTACGGTCGCCCTGAAGGAATTTGCTCCAGATAAATTGTTTTTGTTGGGTCCGGGAAATAGCCTTGGCGGAGCGATCGGACAAATTCTGGTGGCAAACACCTGGCAAGGAATCGGCAGCAAAGCCGATTTCTCTGCGCGCCAAAAATCAAACCCCTTTTTGGTTTCGATGGGGCTCTGACGAGTTAGTCTGCTGGTCTTTTGAGGTAGGCTTTAACATGGCTGATCCAGATTTCGGCGATGCCAGCCATTTTTTCAGGTCCACCCAGTGGAATTAGTTTTGTCTCCGAAGTGCCAGAAGTGACGAGCACTGCGCCGGCACCTTCAAATGCGCGACTTAACTGCTGCCATTGTGTTTGGTGGCCAACCAGATAAATCGAGCGTTCAACGTCGGGTATGATTGGGCTCTGACGGTCTAAGGCTGAATTTGCACCACGTCCGAGAAAATCTGACATGGCCTTCATGTTTTCGACGGTGATCCCAGCCCAATCATCGGCGGCTTTGCTGTTACCTTGCAGGGCCGGCAGCCTTTCAATGTACCTGTCGTACTCGCGCTGCATCGTCTGACTGGCGTCAATGAGCAGCACGATCTGCGGGTTTACTGACTTGGTCAGCCGGCTTGCACTAGAGAATCCAAGCGTGAATGCCTCTTGGGCCGCGACCACGGCTGTCCGTGCCGTCACCTCGCTTTTAAAAGAATCCAGTGCTGCCTTTGTTTTTTCTGAGCTGACTCCAAATCCGTCTCGAATGACGATAAAACCTGGGCCTTGTTTGAGTCCTTCTTGTGCAATAAGGTCCGCGGCAATTCCTGAGCCCCCAATCGACTGATTGCCTACGGTAAAACCGCTTTGTACGAGGAGATCCTCCAGAGATGCTGGAGTCGTCTCCAGGGATCCTGGTCTTCTCGCGGAGTTATTGGTCTGACGGAACAAGGCTTCTTCACGCGTCGCGAGACTCATTGCATCAGCAGCAGCGATCTGTTCTTCGCTGATCCGGCGACGAATCCTTTCGGACAGCGGGCGCGCCAGCTTTTCCCAGCCCGACGATCCACGAACTTCATAAGCAGTCCGGACGTGATAAAAGTTCCGGTCCTCGCCCGTCTCTGACAGGACCGGTCCGCGGTAAGTGAACGAGTATGGGTATTGGTCGGTGGCCACTTTCCATTCAGACCACTGATTTGCCGCAGTGGTTCCTGGTTGGCGATTGGCCTCGAGCAGATTTCCGTTTTGCATGGTTTTGCAGCCATGAACAAGGACCATGCCGGCCAGGCTACCTATGAGCGCCATAATTTTAGGGAACGTGAACTTCACCATGAGATGTTTGCCCCCGGCAGCTCAAATATTTCGCCGCCTTTGCCCTCGACAGTTGCGCCGTCTGTCCGCCAGCGGCGCGCTCCAGTGCGGTAATTGTCCGTGCTGAAAACCCCGCCTTCACCTTGGGTGGAGTAAGTTGCATCCGCCCCATACGATCTGTGAATTTTGAACGTCACGCGTTTGACGGCTGAAACTTTCTCAGGGGATCCTTCCAGTGCGATTTGATAAATGCGCTGGTTCCCACTCCATCCGACGTAATAAACGACCAATTTAAAATCACTGGCGCTGATCGAAACGGCAGGAGTTTGATCGTCTTGTGGCGGTGGAATCACGGAAGGTGCCGGTTGCGGATTATTCTCCGGAACCTCGACATTGGTTAACGTTACGTCCCGAATTGCCCACGCCCAGCATCGACGCCCCGCGTTTACGTCACAGTAATCTAGCGGCAGGTAAACATAACCGTTGTCGCCGCTGCGGCTGCCGTATGAATTCTTCAAGATCAGAACACCGCCACCCTGGTTGACGAACTTCTGGTTTAAGAAGAACCCGACAACCGTCATGGCATGGCCAAAAGCACCGCCTTTTCCTTCCTTGTTGACGATACCGCCGGACATCAAAAAAGGCTCAGTCGTGCTGATTCCGATCACAAGGGGGTTGCCGTCGCGGAGTTCAGAAACGATCTGAGACATTCTTGTGAGGCGGTAGCCGTAGTTTGCTACCGTGGCGATTCCTTGTCCATTCAGGTTTCGGACAGGATTCAAACTTTGCAGGGGCCAGGCGCTTTCAGGAACAATGCTTGAATTGGCTGCCGCTTTAACGGCATCAGCGGTTGATAATTCACGGTACCTTGAAAACAGATGGCGTTCTGATAAATCAAGTTCGAGTCCCGTCTTTCTTTTTGAGACATTTTCAATCGCAGCGTTCGTGGCAAATGATGTGCACATCGTTGTATCGAACTGATTCTTTACCGGGGTGTCGAATTTCCTCAAGTCGACATCTTGATCGGCGGTATCGTCGAGTTTCAGGGTTTTTCGTTGAAGGCTTTTATTCGTCTGACCTTGTTCAGGATAAAGATCGTTGACGACGGGATCGTCTTCAACACCAATGACGTCTTCCAGTGGAATCGTTGGATGGAGAATATCTTTGATGTCTTCGGGCGTGAGATCGCGGGCCTGTCCGTTTTGATACAGGTACTTCAGGAGCTTGTCCTCGTTCATCCCTGCCGTCGCGCCTTCGCTCCAGATCGGGTCGCCACGACCAGATGTGGCAATACGTCCCTTCTGTTGGGTGGTTTTACACGCGGTGATGTCTGTCACCGCCGTCAGCGCGATTAAAATTTGAACTGTTTTAAACCGCATCGCTACTCACCCCGAAAAAATGTCGCCTCGGGTCATCGGAGGGATTTAGAAAAAGTTTAATTTTTCCGGAAAAAATATAAATAAAACAGTGATTTAGCGTTGAATTCGGTTGAGAGGAAGGATCCTTTCTTAGCCCTTCACCCTTCCCCTTCGCTAACGCTCAGGATGACGAATTAAGAAAGGATCCTTCGCTAACGCTCAGGATGACGAATTAAGAAAGGATCCTTCGCTAACGCTCAGGATGACGAATTAAGAAAGGATCCTTCGCTAACG
>Ga0214919_10001086_pt1 | contig 45597 bp, 40 predicted proteins | sample LL1503_MetaG_FD_177994 | JGI IMG/M metagenome (GOLD analysis project Ga0214919, IMG submission 177994) | Freshwater microbial communities from Lake Lanier, Atlanta, Georgia, United States - LL-1503 | ecosystem: Environmental > Aquatic > Freshwater > Lake | place: USA: Georgia | collected... | reverse complement strand
AAAATAGACGAATGGCTCGTGATTCAAATTATTTGAGTGCGAGCCATTTTTAACAATAATGAAGTACGAAAAAGAAATTAACCGAAGAAAAACATTTGCCATTATCTCTCACCCAGATGCTGGTAAAACTACTTTAACTGAAAAGTTATTGTTGTTTGGTGGTGCCATTCAAACAGCAGGTGCGGTAAAAAGCAATAAGATAAAAAAACACGCTACCAGTGACTTTATGGAAATTGAGCGTCAAAGAGGTATCTCGGTGGCCACTTCCGTAATGTCTTTTGAGTATAATAATATCTTAATTAATTTATTAGACACACCAGGTCACAAGGATTTTGCTGAGGACACTTACAGAACTTTAACTGCAGTAGATAGCGTTATACTAGTTATCGATTCTGTGAATGGAGTAGAGGCGCAAACCAGAAGACTGATGGAAGTTTGTAGTATGCGCGCCACACCGGTGATTGTATTTATTAATAAAATGGATCGCGATGGAAAGAACAGATTCGATTTATTAGAAGAGATAGAAGCGGAATTAAAAATTTCTTTACATCCCATGACCTGGCCTATTAATAGTGGTAAGGAATTTAAAGGAGTATATAATTTGCACGATAAAAATTTAAGATTATTTGCTGCAAGCACAAAGGCAACCGAAGAAGACACTGTTGCCATTGAAGATTTAGCAAGTACTGTATTAGAAGAAAAAATAGGAGAGAAAGACGCAGCCGTTTTAAGAGAAGATGTTGAATTAATTGATGGCGTTTACGGAGCCTTAAACCCTTCGGATTATTTAGCGGGTAAAATTGCGCCGGTATTTTTTGGATCGGCTGTGAATAATTTTGGAGTGAAAGAAATGCTAGATACTTTTATTCAAATAGCACCGGTCCCAAGAGATAGAGAAACCAGTGTTAGAACCTTAGCAGTAGGAGAAGATAAATTCAGTGGCTTTATATTTAAAATACATGCCAATTTGGATCCCAAGCACCGTGACCGTATTGCCTTTATGCGTGTATGTAGTGGAAAGTTTGAACGAAATAAATATTATAAGCATGTACGTTTAGAGAAGGATGTGCGTTTTAGTAACCCTTATAGTTTCTTGGCACGCAGCAAGGATGTTATTGAAGACGCCTATGCAGGAGATGTGGTAGGTTTATTTGATACAGGTAATTTTAAAATAGGAGATACACTTACTGAAGGAGAAAAATTTTATTTCACAGGTATTCCTACTTTCTCACCAGAAATATTTAAAGAACTCGTAAATAAAGACCCTTTAAAAACCAAACAACTTGAAAAAGGCATTACCCAATTAACCGATGAAGGGGTGGCTCAATTATTTACTCAGTTTGGGGGGAATAAAAAAATTATTGGTTGCGTGGGTGATTTACAATTTGAAGTAATTCAATACCGTTTATTACAAGAATACGGGGCGGCTTGTGAATTTAGAACCTTACCTTTTTATAAAGCTTGTTGGTTAACTTCTAAGGATCAAAACAAACTACACGACTTTTTAAGATTCAAACAACAGAACGCCGCTATGGATAAGGACGAAGCGCCTGTGTATTTAGCACAAAGTGAATGGTTCTTGAATACAGAAATTACGAATAACCCCGATATTACCTTTCATTTCACCAACGAGGTTAATAAATAATCGCGCTAATTATTTAATAAAAAAGTATGAAGTCCAAAACGCTCAAACAAAATAAAGTAAACATTATCACATTAGGTTGTAGTAAGAACTTAGTGGACAGTGAAATGCTGAGCGGGCAATTACTAGCCAATGAAATTGATGTGGTGCATGAGAATAAAAAATTAGATCATAATATAGTAGTAGTGAATACCTGTGGATTTATTGATAAAGCCAAGGAAGAAAGTGTAAATACCATACTTGACCAAGTAGCCTTAAAGAAAAAAGGAAAATTAGACAAGGTATATGTCACAGGCTGTTTAAGTGAAAGATATAGAACCGACCTAGCCTTAGAAATTCCTGAAGTGGATGCTTGGTTTGGTACTATGGAGCTTCCTTTAATGTTGAATCAATTAAATGCCAATTATAAAGCAGAACTTTTAGGAGAGCGTTTATTAAGCACCCCTTCACATTATGCTTATTTAAAAATTAGCGAAGGTTGTAATAGAACTTGTTCTTTCTGCGCCATTCCACTTATGAGAGGCCAGCATGTGAGTAAAACTATTGAGCAATTAGTGGCAGAAGCTGAAGGCTTGGTGAAAAAAGGAGTGAAGGAAGTAATGTTAATTGCACAAGAATTAACTTATTATGGTTTAGATATTTATAAAAAAAGAGCACTTCCCGATTTATTAAATGCACTTGCCGATGTAAAAGGCTTGGAGTGGATACGATTACATTATGCTTATCCTAGTAAGTTTCCACTAGAGGTATTGGATGTAATGAGAGAGCGAACTAATATTTGTAAATATATTGACATTCCTTTGCAACATGCAAGTAATAATATGCTGGCTGCTATGAAGCGTAATATTACGCGTGAAGAAATGGGTGAATTGATTAAAGAAATTCGCAAGCGCGTTCCAGGCATTGCCATTCGTACTACTTTAATTGCAGGCTTTCCTGGAGAGACCTTAGAAGACATTGAAGAATTAAAAGGCTTTTTAATTGAACATGAGTTTGATAGAGTGGGTATATTCACTTATAGTCACGAAGAAAATACTTCAGCACATGATTTAGTAGACGATGTGCCTGCTGCTGAAAAGCAAAGACGCGCTGAAGAGATAATGGAAGTACAACAAGAAATAAGTTTGGCTAGAAACCAAGCCAAAGAAGGTTTGGTATTAAAGGTACTAGTAGATAAAAAAGAAGCAGGCAGGTATTTAGGCCGCACCGAATTTGATAGTGTTGAAGTAGACAACGAAGTAGTTATTAATACCACAAAACGTTTGAAGCCAGGCGACTTTGTGATGGTTAAAATAACCAAGGCCTATGATTACGATTTAGAAGGTGAATTAGTGGATTAAGCTATTTCGAGTTGTGAAATTATCCTTCAGTTTTAATCATTTACAGACAATTCTTGTTAAATTGAATACGCATTCATCACTAAAAATTATTTTATGGCAATAAATTGGAAAGGGGTATTTCCCGCAGTTACCACCAAGTTCACAAGCAACGATAGTTTAGATTTAGCTTTATTTACCAAAAACATAGAAGCTCAAATAGCAGCTGGTGTGAATGGTATTATATTAGGGGGCACTTTAGGTGAGTCCAGTGTGCTTACTAATGCAGAAAAAGAAATACTTGTAAAAGAAACAGTTAAAGTAGTTAACGGAAAAATTCCTGTAGTTATTAATATAGCAGAAGGAAGTACTTCGGTGGCTATTCAATGTGCGAAGGATGCAGAGAATTGGGGAGCCAAGGGTTTAATGTTGCTTCCTCCTATGCGTTATAAATCGGATCATCGTGAAACAGTGCAATACTTTAAAGATATTGCCGCTAGTACATCACTTCCTATTATGATTTACAATAACCCCGTGGATTATAAAATTGAAGTCACTATTGATATGTTTTCTGAATTAGCGAGCGTTCCGAATATTCAAGCAGTGAAGGAATCGACCCGCGATATTACCAATGTCACTAGAATGCGAAATAAGTTTGGAGATAGGTTTAGTATTTTATGTGGTGTGGATACACTTGCTCTAGAAGAATTATTAGTAGGAGCCGATGGTTGGGTAGCCGGTTTAGTTTGCGCCTTCCCTGCAGAAACAGTGGCCGTATATAAATTAGCGAAAGCTGGTAAAATTGCAGAAGCTACAGAAATTTACAGATGGTTTATGCCTTTATTAGAATTAGATATTCATCCTAAGCTAGTTCAATACATCAAATTTGCAGAAGCCAAGGCAGGCATTGGTTCTGAGACAGTGAGAAAGCCAAGATTAATTATAGAAGGAGAAGAAAGAAAAAGAATTGAATCTATTATTGATACAGGTTTAAAAAACAGACCTACACTTCCTGAGTTTCATAGTTTATAAAATATACAATATACCGCATGAGCAATATTTCTGAAATTACTAAAAAGGCAGCACTTGCATTTGAGCAGTATGCTTTTACAACGCCTTTGCAAAGAGCTCATTTTTTAGAAACCATTGCTACTAATATTGAAGCATTGGGCGATAGCTTATTAGAACAAGCCAATAAAGAAACCAATTTACCCATGCCTCGTTTGCTAGGTGAAAGAGGACGTACTTGTTTTCAATTACGCATGTTTGCCACTATGTTAAAGGAAGGTAATTATGTAGAAGCTAGTATTGATACAGCTATTCCTACTAAAACACCCCCTAAGCCAGATATTCGTAAAATGATGCACCCCATTGGGCCCGTTGTAGTTTTTGGTGCAAGTAATTTTCCTTTTGCCTATTCTACTGCAGGAGGCGATACCGCTAGTGTACTAGCCGTGGGTTGTTCAGTGATTGTAAAGGCACATCCTGCACATTTAGCAACATCAAATATGGTGGCAGAAGCCATTGTGCAAGCAGCAAAAGCAACTCAAATGCCTGAAAATGTTTTTCAGCATGTTACCGATACTAGTTTTGAAACAGGAAAGGCCTTAGTGCAAGATGAAAATATATATGCTCTAGGATTTACGGGATCAAGAACAGGAGGCCGCGCTTTATTGGATTATGCTAGCACAAGAAAAAACCCAATTCCAGTTTTTGCTGAAATGGGTTCTGTGAATCCGGTACTTTTATTGCAAGATGCACTAGAAAAAAATGCAGAAACAATAGCAAAAAATTATGCAGGTTCTATTACTTTAGGAATGGGACAGTTTTGTACTAACCCAGGTATATTAATAGGTATTAAAAGTGAAGCGTTGAATACTTTTGCAAATACATTAGCAAATGAAATGAACGCTATTGCACCTTCTGCTATGTTGCATGCAGGTATTGAAGCAGCTTATTTAAAAAATAGTAGCCATGCACTAGCACAGAAAGAAGTTCAATGCCTAACTAAAAATACACCTAGTTCAAATAATGGTTATCCAGTTTTAACTACTGTAAATGCCGATACTTTTTTAAGTAATCCAGATTTAGCAGAAGAAGTATTTGGCCCTTATTCAATATTAGTTCAATGCAATTCCATAAATGAATTAAAAGAAGTTTGGAAAAGTATTCAAGGACAAATTTCTACAACCATTATGGGTACCGATGTAGATTTTTCTAATGCCCCTGAGCTTTTAAATATGTCTTTACAAATTGCAGGCCGTGTATTATTAAACGGAGTACCTACCGGTGTAGAAGTTTGTGATAGTATGGTGCATGGTGGTCCTTATCCTGCAAGTACCGATAGCAGATTTACAGCAGTTGGGGTAAACGCCGCTAAAAGATGGTTAAGACCTATCTCTTTTCAAAACTGGTCGAATCATTTACTGCCAATGGCATTACAAAATACAAACCCATTAGGTATTTGGAGAAATATAAATGGAGCGCTTACTAAGGATGAAGTAATCTAAATAAATAAACCAGCATTAGTCCTGAATAAATAATTTAGCTGTGGGACTTGCCTGCTTTTTTGTCCCCGTTTTTTCAATATTTGAAAAGTAATAAACAGCCACTGTACTTGCTATAAAATAAACAATTGCAATAGGTGCAATGGAAGTAGACAATTGATTCGATCCAAACCAATCACCTTTTGATACTATCCAATAAATACAGAATATATTTTTAATAGCTTCTATTGCCCAAGCGTTTTTATTTCTATCCATAAATTCAGTAAGTGCATATACTTGAATAAATATAAAGGCGCCGTAAATAAATATATTAGTATGTCCAATAATTGCAATATTTCCATATAAATAACTCACTAAAAGAAGCATGCAAAAAAGTTGTATCCACAAATACAATTTCATAGCAGGGGAGGCCGGCGTATTGTACTTCTCAAAATGGTAGACGTCCTTAATTTTATCTACAGGGTAATTGTCAATTACATCTGCAGGGCGCCATCCCAAAGGTTGGAACCAAATAGTAAATTTATCTTGCCAATTTTTAGTATGCCATGCATCTTTGATAAGTAGCCACATATGCATGAAATTAATTTTTATAGGGTTCCATGTTTGAACAGGACGGGTTATGCCATATACAGCAGGTATATTGTCTTGCTCTTGCACAAAAGTTCCAAATAATTTATCCCAAATAATAAATATTTGACCATAGTTTTTATCTAAGTATTCTGGGTTAATAGCATGATGCACTCTATGGTGAGCTGGCGTTACAATGATATATTCCAACCAACCCATATTTTTAATATGTCTTGTATGGTACCAGAACTGTGCAAATAAATGAAGTGGTGCTACCACTGCAATTACATTGGCAGGCACTCCGAAAATGGCTGCGGGTATTAATAAGAAGGCATAAATTCTGAAAATAACTGAAATGCTTTGTCTTAATGCACAGGCTAAATTATACTCTTCACTACTATGATGTACTATATGATTGTTCCAGAAAAAATTATACGTATGTGCTAAGCGGTGCACCCAGTATCCAGCAAAGTCTAATGATACAAATGCAATGAAGTATAACCAGAAACTAGATTGTACATGCATAATAGCTAAATGATCTACAAACCAACCATAGCTTAATATAGCAATACTTAAACCTAGAACATCCTTGGTAGAATTAGTTACCCCCGAGCTTAAGCTAGAAATCATGTCCAAGGTATTGACTGTTTCAAAGCCTTTTTTCCATCCATACCACTTTTCAAATAAAACCAAGAATAAGAAGGCAGGCATGGCAATCAATAAAATTTTACCGTAAGTTTCCATATTAAATAAATTTGGTATAGGAAATAAGCTTCGCGTACTCAAATGTATTAATTTTATCTCATGGCTGCAACAAAACCTATTACTGTTAATCATTTTGGATCCTATGAATTAGGGGGTTCCGTTTTTCAATGTATAGATGCACATACCTGTGGTAATCCAGTAAGGGTAGTGGTAAATGGTGGCCCTGCATTAGAGGGAAATAGCATGAGTGAGAAGCGTCAACATTTTTTAAAAGAATTTGATTGGATAAGAAAGGGTTTAATGTTTGAACCTCGTGGGCATGATATGATGAGTGGAAGTATTTTATATCCACCTCATGATCCTGAAAATGATATCGCTGTTTTATTTATTGAAACCAGTGGTTGTTTACCTATGTGTGGACATGGAACCATTGGAACAATAACAGTTGCTATTGAAGCGGGTTTAATTCAACCAAAGGTTCCTGGTAAAATTCGTATGGAAGCGCCTGCAGGACTGGTACAAATAGAATATACCATGAAAGGTAAAAAAGTAAGTTCTGTGAAACTTACCAATGTAGCTTCTTTTATGGCTGCTGAAAACATTCAAGTAGAATGCCCCGATTTAGGCATGCTAACTATTGATGTATGTTATGGTGGAAATTATTATGCCATTGTAGAAGTGCAAGAAAATTTTAAAGGCATTGAAAATTATACGGCAGGACAATTAATTGCTTGGAGTAGTGTTTTAAGAAAGCGCATTAATGAATCTAATAAATTTGTTCATCCATTAGACCCCACTATTAATGGCTGCTCACATATATTATGGACAGGTAAGGTACTAGATGCAAAAAATACTGCACGCAATGCCGTTTTTTATGGAGATAAAGCAATTGATAGGTCGCCTTGTGGAACCGGTACTTCAGCAAGACTTGCACACTGGCATGCAAAGGGTAAATTAAAGCAAGGAGTTCCTTTTTTTCATGAAAGCATAATAGGTTCTGTATTTACTGGGAAAGTAGAATCTACGACCACCATTGGAGACAAAGAAGCCATTATTCCCTCTATTGAAGGCTGGGCCAAGATATACGGATTTAATACTATATCCATTGACAGCGCCGACGATCCCTATGCTGCTGGTTTTCAAGTGGTTTAATCTCAGCAATTCTATAAATTCCATCCCTTTTTAGTGCGTTATAAGCGCAATTTTTACGAAATTTGTGCTTTAATTTATTTTATGGAAGTAGTTGTTATTGGAGGAGGTATCGTAGGACTAAGCAGTGCTTACTTTTTACAAGAGGCAGGGCATAAAGTTACGATCATCGATCAAACAGATATGACGCAAAACTGTTCTTATGGTAACGCGGGTTATGTTTGTCCAAGCCATTTTACACCATTAGCTACACCAGGCATTGTGAAACAAGGATTTAAATGGATGTTGAATTCAGAAAGTCCTTTTTATGTAAAGCCAAGACTAAGTTTAAGTTTAATAAAATGGGGATTGCAGTTTATGAAAGAAGCCACTCCTGAAAAAGTGGAGCGTGCGGCTATTCCATTAAGAGATTATGCATTTTTAAGTAAGCATTGGTACAAGCAGTGGGAGGCCTTGCCTCAATTTAAATTCGCTTATGAACATAAAGGCTTGCTTGAAATATTTCAAACAGAAAAAGCGGCAGAGCATTCTCGTCATTTAGTACATAGAGCACATGAATTAGGCTTAACCGATACCAAGTTGTTAAATCAACAAGAATTATTTGCCATGGAGCCTAATCATAAATTAAATGCAATGGGGGCCATTTACTTTGCTTGTGATGGGCATTTATATCCTGCTAAATTAATGCACCAATTAATAGATGATTTAAAAAGCAAGGGTGTTCAATTTAAAATGAATGAAGCGGTTGTTAATTTTGAAAAAGGTGGCGGAAAAATAAATTCAGTTATAACAAATACGAATAAATATAAAGCCGATGCAGTGGTCATGGCAACTGGTTCATGGAGTAGAGAGTTAGCAGAGCAGTTAGATATTAATTTACCATTAATGCCAGGCCGTGGTTATTCAATTACTTTAGAAGACACACCTTATAGAACCAACTATCCCGCTGTATTTATTGAGGGGCGTGTTGCTATCACACCTATGGATACCAATAAAATGCGCTTTGGAGGAACTATGGAAATTACTACCACCAATGCTGCGCCAAGAATTAATAGAGTAGTGGGTATTTTAAAAGCTGTTAAGAGGTATTTTCCTGAATTCGATATACCTGTTCCAACTATGGACAAGGTTTGGTATGGTTACCGCCCTTGTTCTGCCGATGGATTACCTTATCTTGGTAGAACTAAAAAATGGAACAATTTAGTAATGGCTACCGGACATTCCATGGTGGGATTAAGTTTAGGAGCTGGTACCGGTAAATTAGTTTCAGAAATTATAGATGAAAAACCTACTAGCATTGACATTAGCTTTTATAATCCAGAAAGATTTGATCATTAATGAAATTTAACGCTACTCAAATACCTTATCGTGCCACTGGATTGTTTAGCAATTTGGTGAATGATTATATGGAGGCTAAAGGAACAGCGCAAACTTATGTTGAATATAATGCAGCTTTAGAAGGGTATAAAAAAGCAATTAAGCAAAGAACTTCTTTTCCTACGAATAGAAAAGTATTGGTGGAGGTTTTGCAAAATCAGTATACTCAATTAGAGAAAGAGGTTAATGATTCTATCTCGCAAAACAATAGCAAACTAAATAATAATACTCTAAATAATAAAGACTCATTTAAATTGGTGAATGATAATGTGAGCTTATTATTGAAAGAAAATACTTTCACTGTAACTACTGCGCATCAGCCTAATATTTTCACTGGCCCTCTTTATTTTATTTATAAAATAATTCATGCTATTCAATTAGCAACCGAGCTTAAAAAGCAATTTCCTGCAAATAATTTTGTTCCCGTTTATTATATGGGGTCTGAGGATGCCGACTTGCAAGAAGTAGGTTCATATACTCTAGCAGGAGAAGCTTACCTGTGGAATACAAAACAAAAAGGGGCTATAGGAAGAATGAAGGTAGATGACGAGCTTATTCAATTATTACAAAACCTAGAAGGCTATTGGTCTGTAAAGCCATTGGGCAAAGAGGCTTTGGAGGTTTTAAAACAAGCCTACCAAAAAGGGAAAACTATTTCAGAAGCTACTTTAGCACTAGTGCATGCCTATTTTGGAAAATATGGTCTTGTAGTTATTCAGCCCGATGACGCGAAATTGAAATCGCTATTCATTGATGTGATGGAAAAGGAATTAAGAACAGGGTTTTCTCAAAAATCTATTGGGGCTACTAAAGAAAAATTAGCAAGTGCTTATCATGTACAGTCCGATGGCCGTGATTTAAATTTATTTTATTTAAAAGACAATAGCAGGGCTAGAATTGAAAAGCAAGGAGATAGTTACATAGTAGTAGAAACCGATATTCGTTTCACAGAGGAAGAGATTATTAAAGAATTACACGCAAATCCTGAAAGATTTAGTCCCAATGTAATTTTAAGAGGGGTTTACCAAGAAACAATTCTTCCAGGTTTGGCCTTTATTGGTGGCGGAGGAGAACTTGCCTATTGGATGGAGCTTAAAAATGTATTTAATGAAGTGAAAGTGCATTATCCAATTTTGCAATTGCGTAATTCGTTTATGTTTATGAATGAAAAGCAAACAGCAAATTGGAATACATTAGGTTTTACCTTAGAGCATTTGTTTAAACCAGTATTGGAATTAGAATTAGACTACATTAAAAGTCAAACGAAGGAAAATTTAGCATTAACCAATCATATCGCATCACTCAATGAATTATATGAGTCCATTCAGCAAGATGTTATAAAAATTGATACTTCTTTGGGTGACCATACTAAAAACTTATCCATTCAAGCGCAAAAGAAATTGTCTTTACTTGAAAAGAAAATGATACGTGCTGAAAAAAGAAAACAACAAATATCTATTGATCGCATTCAAGCTATTAAGGGTTCTTTATTTCCTAAAAATAGTTTACAAGAAAGAGTAGAAAACTTTTCAGAGTGGGTAGGAGACTATGGTTGGGATTGGGTAGAAGCTATTATGCAGCATTCAACTACTTTGAATCCTAGCTTTACCATTATTACTATTAGTAAGGATTAGAAAAATAAGTTCTAAAGTTTCAAATAATCTTATTTTTTAGATACTGTAATTTAAAGTACTATATTTTTAGTTGCTATTAATTAAGAAAATAGAGCTAAAAATTATTTATTATCGAATTCGTTATTCCAAGTTCCTTTCAAATTCTCTACCTTGGTCATTACTTCCGATTCCATATTTAATTTATAGTCATCCATAGCTTTACCAATTTGAGCATTGGTAGATCCTATAATTTGTGCAGCTAATAAACCTGCATTTTTAGCACCATTTAATGCGACAGTGGCAACAGGTACACCGCCTGGCATTTGTAAAATAGATAATATACTGTCCCAGCCTTCAGCTGAATTAGTCGATTTTATAGGAACGCCTATTACGGGCAAACTAGTTAAGGCTGCCACCATACCTGGTAAATGAGCAGCGCCACCAGCACCTGCTATAATTACTTGTAAGCCTCTTTTACGTGCAGTTTTCGCATATTCCACCATTCTATCGGGTGTGCGATGTGCAGATACCACTGTTAATTCAAAAGGAATATTGAAAGTTTTTAAAGTATCAGCAGCTGCCTGCATGATAGGTAAATCACTATCACTTCCCATTATTATACCAACTTGTGCAGGTGTAGACATAATTGAATTTTGATGCAAGTTAAATTAAACTGCGATTTTTATATAATATTTTTTCAACTTCCTTATTCTAGCTTCTTTAATTACTTATTAAATACCCCGCCACAGCGCCCATCACCGGGCTCGCTTTTGTTTCTGTAATTTTCACTTTGAAGTATTTGGCAGTGACAGAAGGAAATTGAATAATTTTCTTTCTACCAATGGTTGTACTCGATGCAATTTTTTTCAAGTCCTGCTCTTTATCTCCTGCATATATTTCAAAGCGTATTACTCTTTGTCCAAATTTAATTTGCTCTTGCAATTGAATAGAATTAATGGTAACGGGCATCCCTACAGAAATATCTATTTCATTTTTATTATTCTTGGCAGTAGCGTTTTTAAATAAGTTATTTTTAAAAGCAGTCTCTCTTACTTTTCTAAAATCCATTAAAGCGGCAGAGTCTTCAGGGGCAATTAAACCTTTTCTATTAGGAGGTACATTTAATATCATATTACCACCATGACCTACTGAATTTAAATATAAATTAAATAAGGTCTTACCCGATTTTACGGTACTGTCTTCTTCAGCATGATAAAACCATCCCTTGCGAATAGAAACATCTGCTTCTGCGCCAATCCAATTCTTTCCGTTAAAGTTTCCTCTATTCAAAGTATCGTTAGGAGGAGCACCTTCGCCTCTTTTAAATCCGGCGGTATCTAATAAGTTCCAATTGGTTTCATTAATTAATCCGTTCTCATTGCCTACCCAACGAATATGAGGTCCAATATCACTAAATATTACAATATTGGGTTGGTAAGACATTGCAGAATCTTTGAACCTAGTAAAATCATAAACTTGCTTTTTGCCATTAGGACCTTCTCCATTCGCGCCATCCCACCATAGCTCTGTAAAATTGCCATAACCTGTTAATAGCTCCTTCATGGTTTGAATATAGGTATCGTTATAAGCTGCTGTACCATATTGTGGGTGGTTTCTATCCCATGGTGAAATATATACGCCCATTTCAATGCCCGCTTTCTTACAAGCTTCAGATAACATTTTAATGACATCTCCTTTTCCATTCATCCACTTAGATTCTCTAACTGTATGCTTACTAAACTTACTTGGCCATAAACAAAAGCCATCGTGGTGTTTAGCGGTAATAATAATGCCTTTAGCACCTGATGCTTTGGCAATGCGAGCCCACTGGTTACAATCTATTTGAGTAGGATTAAACACATTCGGATCTTCACTTCCTTTTCCCCATTCTAAATTGGTAAAGGTATTGGGGCCAAAATGCATAAATAAATAAAATTCTTTTTCATGCCAAGCCAATTGTTGCTTAGTAGGGGTAGGTCCGAATTTTTCTTGTGCCACTAATATTTTATTAGATGCTAAAATGAAAAGGACTGTGGTGAAAAATAAATAAATATATTTTTTCATGGGACGATTTTTTGAAATAGATTAATTCTTAACAAGAATGTGTTTATTAATGATTACTATGAATAATGATTATGAATAATTACTGTGAATGAATTATAAGCGCTCTTTTATATAATTGAATGGTGTTTTCTAAACCTAAATAAAGGGCATCGCTAATTAAAGCATGTCCAATACTGACTTCATCAATACTTGGAATAGATTGTATTAAATAAGGTAAGTTGAATCTGTCTAAATCATGGCCTGCGTTAATACCAAGTCCTAATTTTTTTGCAAGAGCTGCTGCACTGATATAGGGCTCAATGGCTTTTTCTTTATTTCCAGCTGCAAACTGCTTTGCATACATTTCAGTGTATAATTCTATTCTGTCTGTGCCAGTACTTGCAGCAGCTTCTACCATTTTTTCATTAGGGTCTACAAAAATGGATACACGAATGCCTGCCTTTTTAAATACTCCAATTATTTCTTTTAAATAAGATTGTTCTTTAATAGTATCCCAACCATGGTCGCTGGTTAATTGCCCCAAGGTGTCTGGAACTAAGGTTACTTGATGCGGTTTGTTGGCTAAAACCAATTCCATAAATTTGGTTTCTTTGGGATTGCCTTCTATGTTAAACTCTGTGCTTAAAATAGCGCTTAAATCATAAACATCTTGGTAGCGAATATGCCTTTCATCGGGTCTTGGGTGTACTGTAATACCTTCGGCCCCAAAACGCTCACAATCCCTTGCCACCTGCACTAAATTAGGATTATCCCCGCCACGGCTATTTCTTAAAGTGGCTATTTTATTTATGTTCACACTTAAACGAGTCATAGGCGAATTTAAGTTATTTTTGCATCTCAAATATAAGAAATGGCTTATTCTAGTTTGGAGGCTTGTTTATTGGATTTGGAGCAGAGCGGACAGCTTTTGCGCATCAAGGAAGAGGTAGATCCATACTTAGAAATGGCCGCCATTCATTTGCGCATTTTTGAACAAAAAGGCCCAGCTATTTTATTTGAAAAAGTAAAGGGTTCCAAGTTTCGTGCAGCTTCCAATATTTTCGGCACACTTGAAAGAAGTGAATTTATTTTTAGAGATACACTTCCTTCTGTAAAGCAATTAATTGATATCAAAATTAATCCTTTAGCTGCTATTCAAAATCCATTAAAATCTTTGGCGGCTTTACCTGCTGCCATCAATGCACTTCCTAAAAAAAATCCAATTTCAAAACCAGTTTTATTTGAGGAAATAAATATTAGTGATTTGCCTTTAATACATCATTGGCCAATGGATGGGGGTGCTTTTGTAACACTTCCACAAGTGTATACGGAAGACGCCGATAAGCCAGGCATAGGGAATTCTAATTTAGGTATGTACCGTATTCAATTAAATGGAAACGATTATATATTAAATAAAGAAATTGGTTTGCATTATCAATTACATCGTGGTATTGGAGTGCATCAAACTAAGGCTAATAATAAAGGACTTCCATTAAAAGTAAGTTGTTTTATAGGTGGACCACCTGCACATAGTGTTGCTGCTGTAATGCCGCTTCCAGAAGGCATGAGTGAAATGAATTTCGCAGGGGTACTGGCAGGAAAAAGATTTGGGTATACTTATATAGATGGTTTTTGTGTAAGTACCGACGCCGATTTTGTAATTACAGGAGAAGTATTTCCTGGGGAGAATAAACCAGAAGGTCCTTTCGGGGATCATTTAGGATACTATAGTTTGCAACATCCTTTCCCTGTAATGAAAGTGCATAAAGTATATGCAAGAAAAAATGCCATCTGGGCATTCACGGTAGTAGGAAGACCACCTCAAGAGGATACTAGCTTTGGACAACTTATTCATCATATTACGGGATCGGCTGTTTCAAATGAAATTCCTGGATTAAAAGAAGTACATGCAGTAGATGCTGCTGGTGTGCACCCCTTATTATTAGCCATAGGCAGTGAAAGGTATACGCCGTTTTTAGAAAATAAAAAACCTGCAGAAATTTTAACCATTGCCAATCATATTTTAGGCACTGGACAGTTAAGTTTGGCAAAATTTGTTTGGATAACGGCGGAAGCAAAAAAATCTAAAGAAAACAGTCAAATAGATGTAAATAATGTTCCTGAGTTTTTACAGTACATGTTATCTAGAATGGACTTTTCAAATGACCTGCATTTTTATACCAACACTACTATGGATACCTTGGATTATTCTGGGGATGGTTTAAATACTGGATCTAAATTAGTCTTGGCTGCTTATGGCGACGTTAGAAGAAAATTAGCCACAGCCATTCCAGAAAATATTAAAGCACTCAATGCTAATGCGCAATTAGTGATGCCTGGAGTGATTGCTGTAAATGCAGTGAATACTGTTAATGCTGTAACTACTGAAACTACATTTATTTTATCTATTCAAGAAAAATTAAAGGGATTAGGCGAAACCTTATTAGAAAAAGAAGGCGTTGCTATGATAATAATTACTGAAGACGCTACTTGGATGTCAGCAGAATTTAATAATTTTATTTGGGCCACTTTTACAAGAACTAATCCTGCTAAGGATATTGATGGGGTAGATAGCTTTACAATTAATAAACATTGGGGATGCAAGGGGCCATTAATTTTAGATGCGACTATTAAAAAGCATCATGCGCCTGCTGTTGTAAAAGACACAGAAGTAGAGAAGAAAGTGACCGAGCTTTTAAGTAAGTATGGGTATTAGAGTACTCTAATATTTAAGTTATACCTCAATCCAAGTATGATCGGCTAATAATTTCACTGTAGCTACAAATCCTGCAAAGGGTCCTGAACCGCCGCCCCATTCACTAGGCGCTACTAAAGAAAGTACATGTGAGCCATCTGTTTTTTCATACACATGATATACTTGACCTATTTGTGGTTTGAAAGTAATTTTAGCTTCATAAATCATTAAACTCAATTCTTTACGTTTTCTAATTTCTTGTGCTTGTCTTGCTAGTAATTCAATTTGCTCTTTAATTTGATTTAACTGCATATTGGTTTGATCCTCCATGGCAGATAAAGCCTTGTGTTTTATAACACCTTCTTTAGTGGGGCGAATAGCTACACTGCCAGCAGATGAAGCATAAGGCAATACGCTTAGTTGTTTATGGTATACTTCTATATTTTTAAAAGCCTCTCCATTTTCTTTGAAACCATAATGCGTTACTTTTAAAAACCCATTCGATAAAATTTCATGTACGACTTTAAGTACCTCTTTATTGTCTTTACTAAACTGAACAGTTAAACAAGAACCATTATTAATTTCAGCAAGCACTTCATTGCCTAATAAATGGTTTTCGAATGCTTGTGCTAAACCATTGGGTATAACACAATACTGTGCGTAAAAAGCTTCATTTTCTATATTCACCCAATTATGGCTAAAATTAAGGGCATGGCCATTTTGCACACTTTCAATTTTGTAATTTCCGGATTTTGGAACTACTTGATACTCGAACTCGCTTTTTTCGGGAAAAAGCTGCCAGCTTGCTAAAAAATTATACGCTTGAACCATATTTTATGTAACAATAATAAGTACTAAAGGTTGAATGAAAATGGCATGTTTATGCTAAAAAAGCTAATTTATTTGAACAAAATCGGGCTTACTAATAATACTTGAATTGTACTTATAGCGAAGGTTGGTAATTAGGCTAATATTCCAAGGGCTTACTTGCAAATTGGTTCTTGGGAAGTAGAAGGCCTTTAATTCAATGGTGCCAAAAATAAGGTTTTCATTTCTGACCCGCATGCCCGATCCAATTGAGGAATAGATATCTCCATTTCCAATGGGTTGGCCCACTGTTCTTAAATAGGTAATATTGCCAAAGGCAAAAGGGGAGGTGCGAAACCCAAAAAACGATCTTGAATTATACCATACCGACTCCCAGTTAGCCGTAATACGGGTGCCCCCATAAATTCTTTCTTTATTTAATTGCGGTATACCATAACTACTACTTATAAGCAAGGCCTCATTAAATTTATTTTTAAGCGTTTGAGTAAAACTTACATTCATAATGGATCTGTATTTAAAGCCACTCTCTAAATAACGAAGCTTATTTATTTGTTCTATACTGGCAATGAAACGAACATCTTGTAATTGGCCGTCGTCATAACTGGAACCTGCACTTATAGAGCCATGCCTAAAATTTTCATTAGCAAGTAATTTATAAGATTCTAATTTAATACCTACATAGGGCAGTGTATATTTTTCTCTACTATAGGTACCCGTTGTAATAACCATGGATTTTCCTGTGGGTAAATCCTCGTTTCTTCCAAACCCATATAAGTACTGAGTTCTAATTATTTTTTGTTTGAATAAAGTGAAGGAGCTAAGGAAGGCTCGAATATTTTGATAATTCTTATCTATTTGAGCTAAATAATCTGTAGGCCTTTGTTTAAATATATTTTCTAAAAAACGCAATTGTACAAAATAGTGCACATTATCATTTTTAAGAGAATAGGGTTGGTCAAAAACTTGATAACCTATCCATGCATCAAAATTTTTTAAGTTATAATTATAATAGCTATTGAATAAAGAGTCGGACCATTTATTGGGAAATACATTTTTATTATTTGCATTATTCCAGTCAAAACCCCAGGTCCATTTACTATTGGGCGTAAGTAAGGGACGAATGCCTCTCAGGTAAATGGTAGATTCAGATAAATCGCCATTAGCTTCATTGGGGGAAAAGGATTTGGCGCCTATATTTATATCGGTAAAACTGCCTTTTAGATTTCTGCTAGTGTAATCAAAGCCCCAGCCTGTATTGATAGATCTTTTCTTATCGAAATTATGACTTAAAGTAAAAGCATTACCTCCATCATTTGCATTTTCAGTACTAAATGTGGCAGTATAAGAATCTGCATTTCTAATATTAAAGCTTCCTCCAAAGGGGAAGATATCTTTTGTTAAAATGTATAAGTCTACCTCATTGGTGTCTACAGAAGAGATTGCTGCCAGTATACGGGCGTCTTGTATATAGGGTAAGTCTCTTAGCCATTTTTCATTATAGGCAATGACTAAGGGGTCTAGAATTTCTTGCTCATGAATAAATAAGTTCTTTCGAATAATGTTTTCATTGGTCTTATTGTGCAGCTTATCTGCAAATTTAGTGAGTGCATCTTTTTTTAGATTGGCGGGGTTGACAATACTAGCCCCGAAATGTTTTTGCTCTATTTGAATGCTTCTTATTTTTTTACCTTCAAACTTTGCAACCTGCTGTGCATATTTATTGAGTTGGATGGAAGTAGAATCAATAAAAGAGTTAGGCTTTCCTTTAAACTGCTTAATAATAGTTTGTAGTAAACTACTATCCTTAGACAAGGCAATATTTTTTTCAATATTTCTTATTTGTGCACTTGATGAAAAGTGCACAAATAAGGCTAGCGGGAATAATGTAATTAGTTTTCGAAAAAAAGAATGCATGGTATTGTTATTTCATTACAATACTTTAACAGCTCTTTTTCTTAAGGATTCAATAGGAATATTTAAATACTTGCCAATTTGCTTACCGTCTCTATAGCTAATCACTCTCAAAGAAAGTACATCTTCTGGTATTATAAATGGAGCTGTGTACTTTTCGCTATAGTTATCCGGCATTTGATCGTTAATGGTATAATACATATCTAATCCTTCTACTTCACCTTCCATAATGCCAATGAGTTCGCCTTTTGTGTTTAATTGTGTTGTCACAATAGGGTCGTACATGCTTCTAGCATATCTCACATTAGCAGCATCTAGTTTTTCAAATTGGCTCTCTACTTTTTTAGTAAAACTATTCCAGTTCTTCTTTTCTTTAGGAGACCAGCCAGTTTCTGCAACAGCCATACCTCTAGGCCATGTCATGTATTGAGCATATCTCATATCAAATATTTGCTCTGACCATTGATTGGCTTGGTTGCCTAATATTAAACTAGGATCAATACCTACGGGAACTGGTTCAAAACTATAAGTGGTTTTCATTCTTAATCCACGGTATACTTTTCCTTCTGCAGTAAGTTCGCCTTGGTAAAAATCGATATAGTTGTAGTCGTTAGGAGACATTACTACTTGATGCCCTTGTTTAGCAGCTTCAATTCCACCTTTCACACCTCTCCAACTCATTACTGTTGCATCACCCGACAAACCACCTTCTAAAATTTCATCCCAACCCATCATTTTCTTTCCTTTGCTATTAATTATTTTTTGTACTCGACGCACAAAATAGCTTTGTACTTCATTCTGATCTTTTAAGCCTTCTTTTTTCATAAGTGCTTGTACGTTCGGTGATTTCTCCCAATTGTTTTTTGGATTTTCATCTGCTCCCATATGAATGTATTCGTAAGGAAATAGGGTGGCTATTTCACCAAAAATTTTATCTAAGTATTCATACACTGTTTCATTAGAAGGGTCTAATGAGTTATCAATTTTAGCAGCTACATGTCCATTCAATCCTTCCCAATCCATAAACTCATCGCCTGCATTTACTTGGAAGGGATAATTAGGTGTTGTACTTAAAAAAGGATAAGCTGTATTCATAGCCAAGCTATGACCAGGCACATCTACTTCTGGAATCACTTCAATAAATCTTGCCTTTGCATAAGCTACTACTTCTTTAATATCTTCTTGCGTATAAAAGCCGCCATAAGTTTTTGGTTCATCAAGGGCAGGTGTAGTTATATTCATCCACTTACCTTTACGATCTGCTCTCCAAGCACCTACGCTGGTTAATTTAGGAAGAGATTTAATTTCAATTCTCCAACCTTGATCATCGGTTAAATGCCAATGAAAGCGGTTGTATTTATAACGTGCCATATCATCAATAAATGTTTTCACATCTGCTTTGCTGAAAAAATGTCTACTAACATCCAGCATCATACCTCTCCAACTAAAGCGGGGCTTGTCAATGATAGACACATAAGGTAAAGTCCAATTTGTATTTGCTTGTATAGTATTTGAATAAACTGCTGATGGTAATAATTGCATCACTGTTTGCCAGCCGAAAAATAAACCTGCATTCGCATTGGCTTTTAATTGAATACCTTTTTCATTAATATCCAAGGTATAACCCTCTGTGCCTAAATTAGCGTCATTGATAATTTGTAAATCAATGCTGGGTTTATTTTTGCTGAAATACACTACGCGTCCTGTGGCGGTTCTTAATTTTCCTGCCATCACATCGGAAATTGCATTAGCTGAGCTTGGGGCATTAATAGCAATTGATTTAGGAAGGGTATAAGTACCTGTGCCTTTTGTCATTTGATAAGGTTCAGGGATAATACTAATGGTTTGTGCATTTGCAGTTGAAAGTCCACCAATAATTAAGGTAGTGGTTAGTGCAATGGTTAAAATCTTGTTCAGTTTCATACAAAATTGTTTTATTGTAATTGTTTAATGTAATGAATACAAATGAAAATTGAAAATAGCTTGCTTATTCTAGGGGTAAAAGCTATGCCTTTAAAGGTACATAAAATTACATAAAAAAGCCGCTCCTGATTACTCGGGAACGGCTAGGGTAATATTGAATCTATTGTAGAAACTAGTTAGAGCTAGTTACTTATTTTACTTTTAACAATAGATTAGTATCTGTAAGCGTCAGACTTAAATGGACCAGCTTTAGGTATACCCAAATAAGCTGCTTGTTCATCTGTTAATTCGTCTAATTGAGCACCTACTTTCGCTAAGTGTAAACGAGCTACTTTCTCATCTAAATGCTTAGGTAACACATACACTTTGTTCTCGTAGTTTTTATGGTTGGTCCATAATTCTATTTGCGCTAATGTTTGGTTAGAGAAAGAGTTACTCATTACAAAGCTAGGGTGACCAGTAGCACAACCTAAGTTTACTAAACGGCCTTCTGCTAAGATGATCACATCTTTACCTTCGATGTTGTACAAGTCAACTTGTGGCTTGATGGTATCTTTTGTATGACCATAATTTTTATTCAACCAAGCCATATCAATTTCAATATCAAAGTGACCAATGTTACATACGATCGCTTTATCCTTCATCACTCTGAAATGTTTTTCGTTGATCAAATCACGACAGCCAGATGCAGTCACAATAATGTCTGCTTCTTTAACGGCGTCAATCATTTTTCTTACTTCAAAACCATCCATCGCAGCTTGTAAAGCACAGATAGGATCGATTTCAGTTACCATTACACGGCAACCAGCACCACGTAAAGAAGCGGCAGAACCTTTTCCTACGTCACCGTAAGAACCTACTACGGCAACCTTACCAGCCATCATTACATCGGTAGCACGACGAATCGCATCAACTAATGATTCTTGACAACCATATTTATTATCGAATTTAGATTTAGTCACAGAATCGTTTACGTTTATAGCTGGCATTGGTAAAGTGCCTTTTGCCATACGCTCATACAAACGGTGAACACCTGTTGTGGTTTCTTCGCTCAACCCTTTAATGCCTGCAACGAATTGAGGATATTTATCTAATACCATGTTTGTTAAATCACCACCATCATCTAAGATCATGTTCAAAGGACGGTCAGCACTACCAAAGAATAAAGTTTGCTCAATACACCAGTCACCTTCTTCAATAGATTGACCTTTCCAAGCAAATACACCCACACCTGTTGCAGCTATTGCAGCAGCGGCTTGGTCTTGTGTAGAGAAGATATTACAAGAGCTCCATTTAACTTCTGCGCCTAAAGCAGTTAAAGTTTCAATTAATACAGCTGTTTGAATAGTCATGTGTAAGCAACCCGCAATACGAGCACCTTTTAAGGGTTGACTTGGTCCGTATTCAGCTCGGATACTCATTAAACCTGGCATTTCTGCTTCAGCTAAACGAATCTCTTTACGACCCCAATCTGCTAATGTGATATCGGCTACTTTATAAGGTAGGCTAAAATCGATGTTTTCTAGGTTAGACATATATTTTTTGTTTAGAGAGCAAAGGTAGTAAATAGGATAAAATAATAAAATATTTGATATTTTTAGGATATTCAGCTATTATATTCTATATTTATGATGATTTATGCTAAAATAACATGAAAAACAGTACTCCATTAGTAGATTCGGCTAGTCCTCAACAATCTATCTCATTAGACGAGAAGGATTTATCCATTTTACGACTCTTGCAAGAGAATGCCAGGGTCACGGTAAAAGAAATTGCCGATCAAATTCATTTGAGCACCACGCCGGTGCATGAGCGTATTAAAAGGCTAGAGGCAGGAGGGGTAATTAAGCAATACGCCACTTTAATTGACGGGGCTAAGGTAAAAAAAGGTTTAATGGTGATATGCTATGTGTCTCTAAATCAGCATAGTAAGCAGTCGGGAGGCCAGTTTATTAAGCTTATAAATGACTTGCCAGATGTGGTAGAATGTTATAGTATTTCGGGGGAATTTGATTTTATGCTGAAGATTGTGACCGAGGATATGAACAGCTATTACAATTTCCACGTCAACAAATTAAGCCAGGCCGACAATATAAGTCAGGTTCAGAGCGTTTTTATAATGGGAGTCGTTAAACAAACCCATTTAATAGTATAATCATCATCACTTATGAACACTTCATTATGAAATATAATAAGTATATAGGTGTGGGCGTATTCCTATTATTGCTTGTAGGTGGTTTTTATTTATTAAGACCAGGCCATCAAGCAAGGGACATTGTTATGCAATATCCTTTTGTTTTAAAGTCAATGAAGTTGGTTAATTTAAGTACTTATAAAGCAGATACTTCTGAAACCGATAGTACTCCTTTGATAACAGCGAGTGGTTTTAAATTAGATAGTTTGAATCCTAGAAAGCATAGAGTGATTGCCATTAGTAGAGATTTAAAAGAATTATTTTCTTTCGGAGATAAAGTAAAATTAACCAATGCAGGAAAGTTTAATGGCATTTGGTTTATTCATGATTTAATGAATAAAAAATACAGAAACAAGATTGATATTTTAATCAATCCTAGCGACCGCCAAATGAGTTTAGAAAGGGTGGTGATTTCTAAGATTTAATAACTGCTTAGTTCAGATTTAGAAGTTCAATCGCATTACATAGTCGTCCATGTAAAAGCCATTGCCAATATCGAATTTAAATTCGCGCTCTTTAATGAATCCTTTCTTTAAATAAAAAGTGTAAGCGTTATTTAATTTGTTCACTTGTAAGAATAAGGAGCTAGAGCCTGCAGCCTTAGCAACTTCAATGCATTTATTTAATAAGGTCTTGCCAGCTCCAGTGCCTTGTGCTTCGGGAAGAACATACAATTTATTGAGTTTATGTGCATTTGAAATTTCTAATGCATCTATACTTTTATCTTCTTCATCTTCTGGGCTTACCGAACAAAATCCTACAGCATCCCATAGCCCGTTTTCTTTTTTAATGCTGGCTATATAAAACTCGCAACCCGTATTCATTTGTTTTTCTAAGGATTCATTGCTGTACATCCAGTCCAACATGAAATCGATTTGTTCCTGCGAAATAATATGCCCATAAGTGCTAGGCCAAGTGCGCTCAGAAACAGATCTGATAAAATCTCTGTCATTTAAACCAGCGCGTGTAATTTGAATTTCGGTCATTTGATTATTTTGACTATCCTTTTTATATTACCCTGAGTCTAATTGGTATAGTTTAATTAAATTCTGAAAAATTAGTTATCCCAATTGCGCTAAACTTTCTTCAATAGTTTGAATTCTAGCTAAAGCATCGGCCTTCTTTTTTTGCTCTATGGCTAGTACTTCCGGCTTCGCATTTTGAACAAACTTTTCATTAAGTAATTTCTTATCTACACTTTGCAAGAAGCCTTGTTGATGGGCTAGGTCCTTCAATAAGTTTTCTTTTAAGCTAGCAGTGTCAATAGCTTGGTTAGCTACAATATAAAATTTATCTTTTTCTAAAGCCACCACAATAGAAGAGGCAATAGTGCTAGTTGTGTATTCTATGCTGCTAGCATTTATTTGCTTCGCTAATATATTTTGAATAGTTTGATAAGGAGCATTGTTCGCAGTTTGTATATGTAGTTCAATGGCATCCTTTGGCTTGATTTGGTTTTTATTACGTGCATCTCTTAAAGTAGAGATTACATTTTGTAATAATGCCCCTGCATTTAAAACTTCTTTATTTACATCCACATTAGGAGTATATAATTTAACACATAAATCCTCGGACTGTGTTTTTAAAGTATGGTGAATCTCTTCTGTAATAAATGGCATGAAAGGATGTAGTAATTGTAATAAGGCATCATAGAACTCCACTGTTTTTTCGTAAACCCCTGCATGCATGGGTTGTTCAAATCCAGGCTTGATCCATTCTAAATACCAACTACAAAAATCATCCCATATTAAACCATAAATAGTTTTTAGTGCTTCGCTTAAACGGAAAGTTTTTAGCATTTCATCTACTTCAATTTGAGTTGTATTTAATTTTGCCTCAAACCAATCCATTGCAAATTTTGCATCTTCAGGAATAGCGCCTTCATTATTTTGACGGGCTTCCCACATCTTCAATAACTTAGTGGCGTTCCATAATTTATTATTGAAATTTCTTCCTTGCTCTAATGTCGATTCATCAAATAACAAATCATTTCCTGCAGGAGAGGCAATCATAATACCAAAACGAACAGCGTCAGCACCATATTGGTCTATCAGTCCTAATAAGTCGGGAGAGTTTCCTAAACTCTTACTCATCTTTCTTCCTTGCTTATCGCGCACAATACCTGTGAAGTAAACATCTTTAAAAGGAATTTTACCCATGTACTCTTCACCCGCCATAATCATTCTAGCTACCCAGAAAAAAATAATTTCAGGAGCGGTTACAAGTGTGCTAGTAGGGTAGTAATAATTTACTTCAGCATTGCCTGGGTTGGATAAACCTTTAAATACTTCAAAAGGCCATAACCAACTACTAAACCAAGTATCTAAACAATCGGCGTCCTGTGTTAATTTTTTTCCTTTGGTTTCAGGATAATTCGCGTTTACTTCTGCTTCATTATGTGCTACATAAAAATTACCTTCTTCATCATACCAAGCTGGTATGCGGTGGCCCCACCATAATTGTCTACTAATACACCAATCTTTAATACCTTCCATCCAATGGCGGTATAAGTTTTTAAATTTAGCAGGATGAAAACTAATTTCATCAGACATTACTGCATCAAGAGCAGGCGCTGCTAATTTTTTCATATCCACCCACCATTGTAAACTTAATCTTGGTTCCACAATAGCTTCGGTTCTTTCACTAAATCCAACTTGATGTGTGTAGTCTTCAATCTTTACTAAATTTCCTGCGGCCTCTAAATCCTTGGTAATAATTTTTCTTACCTCAATTCTATCTTGTCCAATATATAAGCCCGCTGCCTCAGATAATGTACCATCATCGTTCATGGTATCTATCACTTCTAAATTATATTTCTGACCTAAAACAAAGTCGTTCATGTCATGCGCAGGTGTAACTTTCAAAGCGCCTGTTCCAAATTCTATTTCTACATAATCATCTGCAATAATGGGTATGCGTCTATTAATTAAGGGCACAAAAGCAAACTTGCCCACTAAGTTTTTATAACGCGCATCCTTAGGGTGCACACAAATAGCAGAGTCTCCTAAAATAGTTTCAGGACGCACGGTGGCAATAGTTATATACTCATCCCCTGGAACATCTAATTTATAACGCAGGTGATAAATTTTACCTGCTACTTCTTTATGTATTACTTCTTCATCGCTTAATGCTGTTTTCGCGCGCACATCCCAGTTAATCATTCTTTTGCCGCGATAAATTTTTCCCTTCTTGTATAAATCAACAAATACTTTTATAACCGATTCGTAATAGTCTGGGTCCATGGTAAAAGAAGTACGCTCCCAATCTAGACTGCAACCCATTTTTCTTAACTGTTGCAAAATAATACCGCCGTATTTTTCTTTCCATTCCCATGCGTAACCTAAAAATTCATCCCTTGTTAAAGAAGACTTTGCAATACCTCTTTCTCTTAACATCGCCACTACTTTTGCTTCCGTAGCAATAGAAGCGTGGTCGGTACCAGGTACCCAACAAGGATTATATCCTTGCATACGTGCACGACGCACTAATATATCTTGAATAGTATTGTTCAAACAATGCCCCATATGTAACACACCGGTAACATTCGGAGGAGGAATTACCACCGTGTAGGCTTTTTTATCGTTGGGACTGCTATGAAAATAACCACTGTCCACCCAATGCTTATACCATTTTAATTCAACCTCACCCGGTATGTAGTTTTTACTCAATTCCATGCTTTGCGTCTTTTCCTATAATGAGCCACAAAAATAAGGAAAAGGGACAAGCAATAAGTTGCTAAAAAATACGACCTTAGCCACTCTATGGAATTTGCAGTTGTAGATATTGAAACCACGGGCAGTACCCCTCAATCGGCGGGCATTACTGAAATTGCTATTGTAATACATAATGGGGTGGAAGTGACGGGCAAATATGTGACTTTGATTAACCCAAGACATAAAATACCCCCCTTTATTGTAAATATGACGGGTATTAGCAATGAAATGGTGGCGGCTGCGCCTTTGTTTGAGGAAGTGGCCCCGCAGATATATAATTTATTAAATGGCCGCATATTTGTGGCCCATAATGTAAGCTTCGATTATTCCTTTGTACATTATTTACTAGGCAGGTCGGGTTTTCAGTGGTCGGCTCCCAAATTATGTACCATTAAATTAAGCCGCAGGGTATTTCCTGGTTTAGAAAAATATGGACTAGGCTCTTTGACCCGTGATTTAGGAATTAGAATTGAAGGAAGACACCGCGCCTGGGGAGATGCTGCTGCAACCGCGCAAGTGTTAACTATGGCCATTGAAAAAGAGGGAATGCAACCTATTCATAGTTTACTTGCCAAAAAAGAGCCAAGAAAGAAAATAGTACCGCGCACTCAAATGCCCAATGATAGATCGGACGCTGAAGATTAATTCAGATTCAAAAGATTAAGCAAATAAACTTTACTGGAAGACTAGTACTCGGAAGATTAGTTCTCTTAAGATTAATACTCTGCGGTCACACCTGTATAATTATGCGGCGTAATGGCTTTCAATTCTTTTTTAACAGCTGCAGTTACTTTTAAGCTATCGATAAATTTATGCATGAGTTTTTTATCAATTTTATTTTTACCTCTTGTTAAATCCTTTAAAGCCTCGTAGGGGTTAGGGTATTTTTCTCTGCGTAAAATAGTTTGAATAGCTTCTGCTACTACGGCCCAATTGTTTTCCAAATCGGCCTGCATTTTTTCTTCATTCAAAATTAATTTGCCTAATCCTTTTTCTAAAGAATTTAAAGCAATAGTAATATGTCCAATAGGAACACCAATATTTCTTAGTACTGTAGAGTCGGTTAAGTCGCGTTGTAAACGACTAATAGGAAGCTTGGCCGCTAAGTGTTCAAGTATCGCATTCGCCATGCCTAAATTACCTTCTGCGTTTTCAAAATCAATAGGGTTCACCTTATGTGGCATAGCGCTAGAGCCTACTTCGCCTTTCTTTGTTTGTTGTTTGAAATAATCCATGGAGATATAGGTCCAGATATCGCGGCTTAAATCAATTAAGATATTATTCAAACGCTTCAAAGTATCGCATTGTGCAGCGAAATGATCATAGTGTTCAATTTGCGTAGTGAACTGCATTCTTTGTAAACCCAATACATCATCTACAAATTCATTACCTAGGCTTACCCAATTCTTTTTAGGAAAGGCAATATGGTGTGCATTAAAATTTCCGGTGGCACCCCCAAATTTAGCAGCATAAGGAATGGCTGTAAATAATTCCACTTGATGATGTAGTCTTTCTACAAAAACCATTACTTCTTTACCTAAAGTAGTAGGAGAGGCTGCTTGACCATGTGTGCGTGCAAGTAAAGAAACCTTCTTCCATTTTTTGGCTAACTGATATAAATTGTTTTGCAAATTAATATAAGAAGGTAGCACAGTATTTTCCATCGCCTCTTTCCAACTAAGTGGAATGGCGGTGTTGTTAATGTCTTGAGAAGTTAAACCAAAATGTATCCACTCTTTTAATTCGCTTGCCTTGTTTTTATCTAGTACTTCTTTCAAAAAATATTCCACGGCTTTAACATCGTGGTTGGTGGTAGCTTCAATAGTTTTAATTTTCTCCGCATCTGCTTCACTAAAGTTTTCGACCACATTTAATAATGCTTTTCTTAAGACAGGTGTTACTTTAAAAAACTTCTTATCTGCAAGAAATAAGAAATAATGTACTTCCACTAAAACGCGGTATTTGATAAGGCCAAATTCAGAAAAATAGGAGCTTAGAGCGGCAGTTTGCTTTTGATAACGACCGTCAACGGGAGAGATAGCTGTAAGTTTCGACATTGGCTGATAATTTAAACAAGTAGTTAGTTTCTTAGAAAAAAGGTTTTTCTTTGTGCAAAGTTAATTCAATTGGACAAAAAATGGCGCATAGGCGCGGTAAGTTATTTAAATACCCGCCCATTATTATTAGGAATGGAGCAGAGCCCTTTTAAAGAAAGGATTGATTTAGTGAAGTCTTACCCTGCTCAAATAGCCCAAGATTTATTAGACGATAGCATTGATATAGGCCTTGTTCCTGTGGCCATTATGCCCTTATTAAAGAACCCTCAGATAGTTTCTAAATATGTGATTGGCACAGAGGGGGAAGTGGCTTCAGTGGCTTTATTTAGCCAAGTGCCCATGGATCAAATTGAAAAGGTGTATTTAGATTATCAAAGTAGAACCTCGGTATCGCTTGCGAAAATTCTATTGAAGCAGCATTGGAAAAAAGAGGTGGAGTTTTTAATAGCCACTGAGGGATATATAAATGAAATTTCAGGCAAGACGGCGGGTATAATTATTGGAGATAGAGCATTAGCGAGTTTAAACCGTTTTGAGCATATTTATGACCTTGGTTTAGCCTGGAAGGCACACACTGGGCTTCCCTTTGTATTTGCTGCCTGGGTAGCGAATAAACCCATTCCTTCAGAATTTATGGATGCCTTTGATGTAGCCAATGCTTATGGCTTGAAGCATTTGGATGAAGTAATTGCCTTAATACCTGCTACTGAGCAAGTGTATGATTTGCATAAATATTATACTGAAAATATTAGCTATACTTTGACAGAAGAAAAAAAGAAAGGATTGGAAAGCTTTTTAAAATTAATTCAACCTTAATTAATTTAAGCATGACTTTGTTTGAAAAAATAATTACTTCTATATCTTATCTAAAGCAACCCGCTAAAAGAAAGTTGATTCAATTAGCCGCAGCCTTTGAAGGGCAAGAGGGTATTGAACTAGGAGGCCCTAGCGCTTTTTTTAGTTTTAAAAGTGCTTTTCCTATTTATTTACATGCCAAAAAAATTGATGGAGTTAATTTTTCTAATAATACACTTTGGGAAGGAAAAATTGAAGAGGGAAATTTATATACTTATTATAAAAATAAAAAAGGCTTTCAGTTTATAGGAGAGGCAGCCCATTTAAAAGAAGTGAAGGACGCTTCTTATGATTTTGTACTTTCTTGTCATTCTTTAGAGCATGTGGCGAACCCTATTAAGGCGCTAAAGGATTGGTCTAGAGTAATGAAAAGCAAAGGGCGATTGGTTTTAGTTCTTCCTAATAAGGAATTTACTTTTGATAACAAAAGGCCTATCACCACATTAGCGCATCTAAAAGAGGATTATAAAAATAATACCACAGAAGAAGACAGTACGCATTTTGAGGAAGTAATAGCGCTTCACGATTTTAAACATGATGCCTTTGTGCAGTCTAAAGAAGACTTAATTAAAAGAACCAAGCTTAATATAGAAAATAGGGCAGTGCACCACCATGTATTTAATTTGGATTTGGTAAAAGAACTTCTAATGTATTGTGATTTTGAAATGATCCATCAGCAAACCTATCCGCCTTTTCATTTAGTATCGGTGGCGCAAAAGAAATAAGTTAGCTTTTCTTTTTAAAGAAACCGGGTAGTTTTACTTTAATTAAATCATGCGCCATATTGAGTACTTCTGGTGCAGGGTTCAGCCAGTTCACTAGAATATAAAAACTAATTCCAAAAGCAAAGGACTGTACTAAAATATTCACAAGTATATTATTAATAGTAGGAATTAAGTGAATGAGTAACATGAGCCCAATACTTGATACTAAAAATAAGCCATGCTTGTAAGTATAAGGCTGTAAGTTGAACTTTTTATAAATAAAAACAAACCTTACCGTATTGTAAAGTGTAAGTGCAATTAAATTGGAATAGGCTAACCCTTCTAAGTTATAATTTTTTATCAAAAAATAATTTAATGGAATAGAAATAATGATGTAAAATAAATTAGTGTAAAAATCGAACTTCCAATAATTAGAAGTGCCAATAATTTGGCTGTTAACACCGGTAGCTAAATCAATTAATTTCGCAATGCCTAAAATAAAAATTAATTTACTAATAGCATCATAGCCGCCAGCTTCTTTATGGCTAATCCAGTTTAAAAAATTAATTAGGTTGTCTATGTTTAGCCAAATTAAACCAAACAGCAATAAGCCAATAGCTAGTAAATTGGATACACTTTTATGGTAAATGTTTTTGATATTAACAAAGTCCTTGTTCTTCCAAGAAGTAGCAAGAATAGGTATGCTAATAGAGTTTAAGCTTCTTTGTGGAATTTCTAAAATAGCAGAAACATAGGTGGCAATGGCGAATATGCCTGCATCACTTAAGCCTCTTAAGCCCACAATTAAAAAAGTATCATTGGTGCGTGCTAGTAAGTTGAAAAATTGTCCTGCAAAAACAAATAAGGCGAAACTAATCATCTTGCCCTTAAGACGTCTTGTTACACTGCTAATTTTAAAACTTTGAAATGAAAAGCCACTGGATCTTATTAAGTTAATAAATAATAGTAAAGCAGGAACTGCATACAAGAAACTAAATAAGGTTAAAAAGGTAATGAGGTCAATATATTTAAAACCAAAGGCTAAAATTAAAACAGTGGTTAGTATGCGAATAAGGGTTTCTCTTAAAAAATTAGAATAAACGCCTTTTCTTAATCCCCAGGCAAATGCTTCTAACCAATAAAAAAGTAATAAGAAAAAGGAGTAGGGATATAAATAGTTAAAATAATGCGCAAGGCTTGGAGACTTTCCAAGTTTACGAATAATAAAATCTTTTTGCTGCCATCCTATAAATAAAAGCAAACTAAATCCTATTAAATTAATAATAAGGGTTATGAAAGGAAGTTCGGTTTTTTTAGGCCCTAGGTAATGGTTGTAGAATGGGAAAAATTTATAAATTACTGGCAAGGTTCCTAATGTACAGAATAAAGAGAAGGTGGCACCAATATCTATCATGGCTCTTACTAAGCCTTGATCATTTTTAGAGAAAAATAAGGGAAACAAGATTAAGAGGTTGACGGCACCTATGACAAAGCCCATCATAATAAAGAAAGATGATTTTACCCCTTGTTTTTGAATAATGCCCATGGTACAAATATATTGTAATTGTGTTAAAAGTAAATATGTAATGAAATGGGCTTATTTTTACAATATGGAACAATTGTCGGTTATTACAATATGTTTTAACAATTTAAGCGACTTGCAAAGTACTTGCAGTTCGGTAGATGCTCAGTCGACCAAGCCCTACGAGCATTATATCATTGATGGCTCTAGTAATAAAGAAATTGCTGAATGGTTGCAAAACACTCCTCAGCCACAATACCGTAAATGGCTTTGTGAAAGAGACAAAGGAATATCAGATGCTTTTAATAAAGGGCTGGCCCTATGCTCTGGCAGCCTTATTCATATTTTAAATTCAGCCGATATTTATTATTCTAATGCCGTGATTGAAAATGTACTAGCTTATTTTAATAACAATACAGCTATTCAATGGGCAAGTGGAAATATATTTATGAAGCGAGCTGGTATTTGGGTCCAAATTGGTGTCCCCTTTGATGCGCAACAATTATACAAGGGTATGAGGGCTGTTTCACATCCCACTTGGTTTGTTAAGAAAGAAGTATACGATCGCGTTGGACAATTTTCGGAAGTTTTTAAAATTGCCATGGATTATGATTTAATGTGCAGGCTGAAAAAAGAGCCCTATGGTTATATGAATGAAACCATAGTAAAGTTCGATGATGGGGGTGTGAGCACCAATCAATATTTAAAATCGCTCCAAGAGAATGTAAAAGTATATGAATCACATTTTGGTTTTTCTATTGCTGCGCGTGCATGGCAATTCAGATTAATTCTTTTATATTATTTACTTCAATCTAAGCTTGGAAAATTCTTATATGCTATAAAGTCCGGTAATTTTAAATAGCTTAGTTGCTGAAATATAAGATTAGGAAACCTAAATCTGATAAGCTAGGTCTGAAAATTTTTACAAAACAGGTTTTTTATAAACTTTCTTCAAAAGTAAAAATAAATTATTCAATAAAGGATTAGCTTCAATGAGTTTAGCTATGCGAATAGAATTTATTTGAAGAGGTGCATAATCAATGCCTAGGAGTTTCGATCTCTCATCAATCTTGGTGATCATTTCATCTATCGTTAATCCTTTCCTAATGGCCTTTGGAGTCCTTAATAGTCTGTGGGCAATGGCCTTGGTGGTGCTTTCTGCAAATCTCTTTCCATATTCTTCAATGACTGAGGCTAATTCACTTGACTCATTTTTTAAATGATTCAAATAGCCTAAGAAAACTAAAAAAGCATCTAATAAAATTTTATCCTTAGAGGTTTTGGTAGTAGAAGCGTGAATTCTAAATGAAAACTGTACACTATTGTCTACCGCTAGATAAGATTTTTTAGATAGGGCTAGCCATAATTGTAAATCGGCATAAATTAAATTAGGGTATTGAGTAGGGATACCGCCTATTGTATCATATTCGCTCGATTTAAAAACATAACCAGTTGCCATAATATCAATTGTCTCGTTCAATGCATGTTCAAGATATTCGCTTGCGTTTAAACGTATTGGTAAGGGTTGGCATATTTTAATAAATTCACTTTTATTATTGATGTAATTAAAATGGGTATGGTATAAACTTGCTTCAGGTTCTTTGTTTATTAATTCGTTAATGGTTGAAAGAAAAGTTTTTTCTAATAAGTCGTCATAACCTAGTATGGTCATGTATTCATTTTTTTGCAGGTCTTTTATGCGTTCCCAGTTTTGAAGTATATCTAAATTTTGGTTTGAAACATGAACGCTAATTTTACTATTCTGAAGTGCATGCACTGCATCCAATGAATCATCGATATTGCTAGTATTGTCTGCTAAAATAAGAATGTTAAAATGGGGGTAGTCTTGTGCTAAAACCGAATGCAAACAATCTAATAGATATTTCTTGCCCGATTTAAAAGGAATAATAATCGAAAAATTATTTGTTTTACCACTCATAGCTAGTACAAGATAAATATTTATGCTTAAAATATAAGCATAATCAATATTTGCAGTTCAAAAGAAGGTGGTTTTATCTAATTGGCTTAAATTTGAGCCTATTAAATCATTCATCGGATGAACATTGCCGGGGTTGTCATATTATATCATCCAGATATTCAGCTTTTGTCTGAAAACATAAAAACCTATGTTCAGGGGCTTAAGCAATTGTATGTATATGATAATAGCGAAACCAAGCTGCCTGGAATAGAAGAGGACTTAGCAAAACTACACCCTTCCATTCAATACCATTATTTCAATGCCAATGAAGGCATCGCCAAGAGATTAAATAGGGCAGTGGATGAAGCGACTCGAAATAACTATGATTATTTATTAACCATGGATCAGGACTCTTCTTTCAAAGAAGGCGATTTTGAAAAATATAAATTGCAAATTCAGGCTTCTGCTTATTCTAGTGTGGCACAGTTTGGTGTAAACTGCCAGCCTCACTACACTATATCTAAAGACCAACCCGAAGAAGCACTTACATTAATTACTTCTGGCTCTATTGTAAACTTATCCTTGATTAAAAATATAGGGTCGTTTAATGAAAATTTATTTATAGATTTTGTGGACACTGAATTTTCTTACCGAGTAATACAGAGTGGGTATATAAATTTAATGTTTTCAAATATTATATTAAATCATGCATTGGGGAAACTAATAGAAGGAAGGTCTTTGGTTAGTTTTAAAAAGACAATGCGGATATCGCATTCTCCTATTCGCGTGTATTATATAATTCGAAATGGCTTGTATTTATTGTTAAAGACCAAGGGCTTAACGACTGCGATGAAAAAAGATGTACTAAGATGCATCAAAATTTTAAAAAATGATTTAATCTATAACCCGCAATTAGGTTTGGTGTACATACATTTATTTTCAGGTATATTTGATTTTCTACGCGGTAAAATGGGTAAAAAATAAATTAGTAATAGGGTAAATAGTAAGTAATAATGAGTGTAACTAGAATTATAAATAAATTTATTTCATTTTGTTTTTTCTTTTTTAAGTTAAAACATATAAAGCTTGCTTATTTATTTGCATTTTATAAACTACCTAAACACTGGGCGGCTAGTATGCAAGTAAGTAATGGAAGTCTATTATTTACCCATTCTGGTAATTCTATCTGCATTGCTCAATTAGAACAGTTTGAGTTTAGCATGCATTTTCTCATTGAATTATTAGCCAACCCATTATTTAAGGTAACCGAAACTGCCAATACCTATTTTATGGTAGAAGTGGAGGGACTTCTATTTAGAGTAGCCTCCTTGTCTAATATGGCGGTATTGTATGAAATATTTATAGAAAAAATTTATTCCATTCATACCCCTCATACTAATTTAGTCGTTATTGATATTGGAATGAATGTGGGGGTAGCTTCTTTGTATTTTGCTATACAACCCTATGTAAAAAAGGTATATGGCTATGAGCCCTTCCCTGCAACCTTTGCAGAAGCAAGTTTGAATGTAGCAGCTAATCCAACAATGGCTAGTAAATTAAAATTAATCAATGAAGGTGTGAGCAATGTTAATGAAATAAGATCCATTACTTTATTTGAAAGTGGATTGTTGTCGGCCTCTACCATTGAACAGAAAAATGAGTATGGGAAAAAAATAGGCCAGGTGATTGAAGTTCGTTTAGTATCTATAAAAGAGGTTTTTGAATTAGTGCTTGCTGAAAACCCCAATGCTAAAATATTACTCAAGCTAGACTGCGAAGGAGAGGAGTATGTAATTTTCGATATGCTAAAAGAAACTACTTATTTAAATAATGTTGAAGTTGCCATTATTGAATGGCATGAAAAAGGCTATACAGCTATTGAGAAAGTTTTGTTAGATAATGAATTCATATTAAGACATGAGCATCATGTAACAGAGAATAGCGGCATGATTTATGCGCTTAAAAAATAAGTACTAAGATTAAAACTGCTAGTATATTACCTGCACTAGTTTACTTATTCTAATAAACCTTTCAGAGCGTCAATTCTAAATTGAATCACTGGCCATGCTTTTGCTGGGGTTGCTTGCAAGATATATTTTATTCCTAAAATAACCGCTGCCCCTAGTTTGAAAAAATATTCTATTATCTTTTTTATGTAGGCCCCTTTAGATATAGTTAATGTTCTTGTTTTCTCCCCACGGCCAATACCACTGGCAACTCTGTACATATATTCTGGGGTCAACTTCTTTACTTCTACCACATGCTGTACTTCTATTGTAGGGTCGTAGTATATTGTATGACCCAAGGCTAATATTTTATAGAATAGTTCTTTGCCTTCTCCTCCAATTCTTAAAGTACCTACAACGCCAGGAAGTTCAGTATTAAAACCTCCTATAGAATTATATATATCTTTTCTAACTATCATATTCGATTCCAATGGATACTTGCCATTTTCAAAGGCGCAAGCAGTAGTAGCGTAATCGAAATTACCAACTAAAGAAGAAACATAATAACTCATCCATTTAGGTTCTGCTGGGATATATTTTGGTATAATACGACCTCCAAACCCAACTGCATTTGGCTTCGTTTTAATATGCTTAAGTATATTTTCAACATAATTTGAATTGGCTATGGCATCATCATCCATAAAACAAAGCCATTGGCCTTTTGCATTTGCCGCGCCAGTATTACGCGCAAAGGAAGCACCTTGTTTTGATTCAGTTAAATAAGTAAAGCTGCCATTTGTATGTGAAGCCCTCCAATTTTTAAATACATCGGCTGTGTTGTCAGTTGAATTATTGTCTACAATAATAGTTTCAAAACTATCTAATCCAACACTTTGGTTATATAAACTATCAAATGCAGCTTCTATATAGCTTGCGCGATTATAACTACATATAATTATAGATAGCGTCATTAATTAATTTGTTTTGCTTTTCCATTTTTTGAAACTAGTAAAACCAATACCCACTAATAAACCCCACAGTATAATGGATGCTGCAGCGGATGCCTTTTGTGCAGTGTTTACTATCACAGGCTTGAATTCAAAACGAATTGAATGTATTCCTGCTGGAATCACCAAGGCTCTTAATACATAGTTTGCTTTTACAATAGGTGCTTCTATATTATCAATGTAGGCTTTCCAACCTTGCTTATAATAAATCTCACTAAAAACGGCTAATTGCTTTTTGGAGCTACTACTTTTATAATTGACTTCGTCATTATTATTATTCACTAATGCAATTTGTGCTGAATCATCTACTTGAATATCGTTTAAGCCTTCTATTTTATCTTTTTGTTCAATAATGGCAGTGTCCTTAGGATTAAAATTATCCAAGCGCTTCATTACTTCAGCAGGCCCTTTCACATATTGAATGCCTTTTACAAACCAAACATTGCCTAAAGCCATTTTATTCGCAATTGTGTCTAATGCAGGGTCGCCAGAGATTACATACTTTGTATTCAACATATTCATAGTTGGCATACAATTTGGAAACTTATACCATTGGTTTTCGATTAGGTCTTGGTAGATGCTTAATTTAGCTGGATTATATCCGCCCACTGTTTTATGGTGATAGGCAATTAAAGCGCCTCCATTAAATGCACTATTAATGCCACCTCTGATATCTAATACTCTGTATTGAGTGGTATCTTTTTTCAAAGTAATATCTAAAGGGCTTAAGGCAAATACATTTTCATTTTCATTGGCTTCAACAAAGCTCTCCGATTTCAAGTATTTAACATTCACTTGGAATAAATCTATCATTGATAAAATTCCAAAGCCAACTAATAAAATGGTTTGATTAATTACCTTTTTAATGGCTAAAAACAATAGAGCAATAATTAAGCCTAAGAATAAAATGAATTTTATAATATCACCTTCTATTAATGATTTTCTATCGGTAGCAATTGCATTCACTAAATCATTTGCTGGAGTTTCAAAGGCTGCTTTTTGATTGGCATCTGGAATTTTAGCTATTTGAGATAATAAATTAATTTCTGACTCACTTTTAAAACTACTTGTGAAGTAAATATATAATACAGTTGCAAGAATCAATCCTGTGAGAATAAAACTAGGCTTGTATTTTTTTAGTATGGTTTTAAAATCGGTTTCTACGCTAATTGCAGCTATTCCATATAAAGCCATAATACCTAATAATAAAGTAGGAATTATCATTATCATACTTGGAGCTCTAAACTTATTGTAAAGAGGCAAATGGTCAAACATGAAAACATTAAAGGTTTCGAAATAACTTCCTGCACTTAACATGAATGCAAAAACAATAGTAGCTGTAATCCACCAACGATGAATATTGGAAGCGCTTGACAAACCAATTAAAGCAAATAAACAAATAACTAGACCTGCATAAGGGGGGCCAGATGTACCTCCAATGCCACCCCAGTAAAGAGAGGCAAAACCCTGTAATTGTTGCCCAATTTGTGGTTGCATTTGTTGCAATGTTTCTACTGCTTTTGAATTAGCAGGATCCATTTGAGTTAGTCCGCTGGCTCCTCCATATATTCCTGAGAACATTAATACTAAAGGTTCTGTTTTATACATGCTATAGGTGAAGGCATAGTCTTTTGTTAATCCGGTGGCGGTGCTTTTACTATCCTTATTCACTAAAACACTTCCGCCTCTAATTGATTCCTTCCCATATTCATAAGTGCTAGCCAATAACGGGGCATTCACCGCTACACCCAATAAGCCACCAATGCTAGCAGCCGCAAATGTTTTAAGTATATGATTGAAATCTTTTTCCTTCATCCATTTTACCAAAAAGAAAATAGACATAAAGGCTGTAATAATGATTCCGTAATAAGTAATTTGCAAATGGTTGGCTCCTACAAATAAAGCAGTAGCAATTCCAGTGAGTAATGCTCCCCATAAATACTTCTTTTGAAAAATTAAAAGAATGGATGCAATAAAGAAGGGTAAATAAGCAATAGCGTGCATTTTAGTAATATGACCCACTGTCACAATAATGGGGTTATACGTAGCATAGCTATAACCTAATGCACCAATTACACTTATGATGGTATTAAAACCAAGTACCTGTGCTAAGAAATAAAAACATAAACTAGCTAAGAAAAATAAACTTATAGGTTCTGCTAATTTTAGTGTGAAAATTTGGTCTAAGATTCCCACAGAATAGGCGAAGCCTGGCACCCCTGTAATTTGATAAGTGGGCATTCCTCCAAATATACTATTGGTCCAAAGAGGGTGTTGTCCGTTTTTTTCTGCATAAACCATTGCGTCCTGCGCCATTCCTTTCCACTGAGTAATATCTTGTTGTTGCAATACCTTACCTTCTAAAGCGGGCTTGCAATATATAATGGCCACAATGGCGAAAATGGCTACAGCAATAATATGGGGTAGGGCCGACTTAAAAATAGACTTCAACATATTCATATATTTATACTAACAAACCTACGACTAAAAAGGCTTTTTCAGTAATTTTAGTACCTTGTAAATATTAACAAATAGAATGAAAAATAGTACCTCTTTTGCCTTTACCGCCAAGCTTGCCATTATCTGTAATGCCTTCTATTTATTTACAACTGCTTTTCTGTTTTTATCATGGTTAAAAATACCTGCAGATATTGCCAATTTTATGGCAGTTTTAGGCCTTGAAATGGCCCCTTTTGTGAATCTGCTCTTTGTTATTTGGCTTATCATTAATTTAATTAGAAAAAAGAGCATTGATTTACCTAATTGGCAAACAATCATTAACATTTTGATGTTATTGTTACAAATTATCTTACTAATTATTTAAATTGAATTATGATTCATTCTATTTTAAAAGACAAGCCCACTAAATTATTTCTAGGTATTATGGCTTTCTTTGTGGCCAATGCCTTAATTGCAGAATGCATTGGGGGTAAAATATTTTCTTTAGAAAAAGTTTTTGGCATGGAGCCATCTAATTTTACATTATTTGGAGTGCCTAATCTTTCTTTTAATTTAACCTGTGGTGTTTTGTTGTGGCCACTTGAATTTGTGATTACCGATATAGTGAACGAATATTTTGGGCCTAAGGCAGTGCGCAGAATTAGTTATACGGCGGTGGCATTAATTAGCTATGCATTTATAATGTTTTATCTGGCTATGCATATTGCTCCTGCTCAATTTTGGGTAGAATCTAAAACCGCCGATGGTATGCCTAGTATGCAATTGGCATTTGAATCTATTTTTGGTCAAGGTATGTGGATTATTGTAGGAAGTTTAATTGCTTTTTTAGTAAGTCAGTTTATTGATGTGTATGTTTTTCACAAAATTAAAAAAATGACTGGCGATAAAATGATATGGCTTCGCGCCACAGGTTCCACAGTTGTTTCTCAATTAGTAGATAGCTTTGTGGTTTTATTTATTGCTTTTAAAATTGGTAATGGCTGGAGCTGGTCAACAGTACTAGCTGTATGCGTGGTGAATTATATATACAAGTTTACCATGGCCATTATATTAACGCCTCTGATTTCTTTTATAGAAAGTAGAATTGAAAATTACCTAGGGCATGATCTTGCCAAGAAAATGAAATTACAAGCAATGGGAGTAGAGAATGAAGTTTAGAAACTTTGTTTCAATATTTGAATAGCTACTTTATCAATAGGAAGGCTCATGCAGTCTTCGTTTAAATCTTCAAAATTCACCCAGCGGAAGGACTCGAAAGTTCCTTTTTTATCTGCAATTTGTTCCGGGCTAAAGTCAAAATTTTTCTTACTGGTTTTAATCTTTTCGCATTCTGCACTACTTACCATGTAATAAATAGAAATGATTTGGTCTTTTTTATTGAAGGCAGATATTTGAAAAAAATCGGTGGTATATAAATGTTTTCCTACAGTAACAGTAATGCCCGTTTCCTCCATAAACTCTCTAGCTAAGCCATCTCTGGTGCCTTCTCCAAATTCAAGCCCGCCTCCTGGAAGTTTGGTAAAAAATTCACTTCTAATATATTCATCACTTACAAGTAATCTTTTTTGAGAGTCTAGAAGTAAGCCGTACACACGAACGTTGAATAAAGCCATAATAAACTATTAAAGTTTGAATTAAATTTTCAGTTATTATTTTCAGTGAATCTTTAGTTTACTTTTTTTAAATATCTAATGCGCCACTAAAAACAAAACTGCCAGGACCCATTAAATAAATATTGTCAAATATATTGTCTCCTCTATTATTAAAACTAACTGCTAGTTTTCCACCAAGGGTTTCAATATTAATTCTTTGCTCTCCTAATTTTTCAATTCCTGCAATTAGGGCAGAAGCGGTTACGCCTGTACCACAACTAAAAGTTTCATTCTCTACACCACGCTCATAAGTTCTTACAATTAGTTTCCCTTCTTCTTGTTGAACAAAATTTACATTAATGCCTTCTGCTTTAAATCTTTCGTTGTAACGAATCATTTGCCCTAGGCCTACTACATCCACACTATTTACACTATCAACAAATTCAATATAATGAGGAGAGCCAGTGTTTAACACATAAAAAGTAACATCGCCTTCAATATTTTTCTCTACTGCTTTTACATCAATCATTTTTAAATGCACCCAACCTTCTGCATCAATTTTCGATTCATGTGGGCCATCAATAGCTATGAATGAGTAAGTATCTCTATTTATGCCTTGATCAAATGCGTACTGCGTTAAACAGCGTCCACCATTGCCACACATAGAACCTTCCTTGCCATTGGCATTAAAATAAGTCATTGAGAAATCATAGCCAGCTTTAGTGCCTAATAGCATTAGTCCATCGGCGCCAATACCTTTTCTTCTATCACAAATAAATTCAATTTGCGCTTCGCTTAAATGTATATTTCCTGAGCGGTTGTCTATAATTACAAAATCGTTCTGCGTGCCTTGGTATTTTGAAAAAGGGATATTCATTTTATTATTTAACTTTTTAAATTAATTCGGGGCTTACTAATAATTTTTTATCAATTAATTATTTATTTATTTATTGGATCTTTTAAATGCTTGCAATAATGCCAAGTGATTTTTGTATCATATGATCTACTGCCTTGCCCATATCCTTGCTATATTCTTTTTTCACTCTGTTGGCAATAATTACATTTATACTTAAACATTGATGCCCTAATAAATTACATAAACCATAAATAGCACTGGTTTCCATTTCAAAATTTGCAATTCTATGTTGGCCATAGCTGAAGCTGGTCATTTGATCCACTAGGTTGGGCATTTTTAAAGGGAGTCTTAAGATACGTCCTTGAGGTCCATAAAAACCAGGGCAAGTAACTGTAATACCATGACTATAGCCTTCTGTAAAATGTTTAATTAAACCTGCACTTGCTGTGGCAATATAAGGTTGAATTTTATGTGCATGAATGGAAGTATGTTTTTCAAAAGCATCTAAGATGGCTTTTTCTTCTTCATTATTTTCTTTTGAATAAAAATGTAAAACATTATCAATACCTAATCCATGGGTGCCTGCCACTAATTCATTTACACCTACTTCACCTTGTAAAGAACCACATGTGCCCATGCGAATAATTGAAACCGATTTTTTTTGGTCATTGATGGTTCTAGTAGTAAAATCAATATTTACTAAGGCGTCAATTTCATTTAAAGCAATATCAATATTGTCAGGACCAATACCAGTGCTCAAGACTGAAATTCTTTTATGTCCAATAGTGCCTGTATGGGTAATAAATTCTCTATGCGCTAGTTTATGTTCAATGCGGTCAAAGTATTTACTAACTTCTGCAACTCTTTCGGGGTCGCCCACAGTAATAATGGTATCCGCAATCTCCTCCGGACGGACATTTAAGTGATAAATGGCTCCGCGGTCGTTAATAATGAGTTCTGATGCGCCTATTGCCTGCATATTGTTTCTTTTATGTCACAAATGTCGTTTAAATCGGAATAGCTGTAAAATTCTTTTATAATTAAGTTCTTTGCGTTATTTTCGCGTTCTAGAACAGGGTCGGGTGGCCGAGTGGCTAGGCAGAGCTCTGCAAAAGCTCCCACAGCGGTTCGAATCCGCTCTCGACCTCACTAAAAAAGTAAAACCCTTACAATTTGTACGGGTTTTGCTTTTTATAATCGAATCTATAATAAAATCAATATGAAATATTCTCAAACCATTGGTGTCATACTTTGTCTATTACTTATATACTGCACGACGCAGCCTTTAATATTTATTGAAAGCAGAAACTGGACAATTACTGGCTGGGATGCAGCAGGTAGTAATTATGGTCAGGCTGGAAAGTTTTTATGTTTTTTTGCAGTTATCGCATTAGTCTTTTTTGCTTTGCCTTATATATGGGCAAAGAGATTCAATATGGTTTTCGCTGCCCTGCTTTTAGCATGGAGCTACAGAAATTATTTAATTATGTCTACCTGCCAAATGGGAGAGTGTCCGCAAAAGAAATGGGCATTATATGCTTGCATTATAATTTCTGCAGGCATACTAATAATGACTTTTTTACCTAAGATAAAAGTTTCAAACCAGCCCCAATAATTTGAACTGCTTCATCAATTTGTTTTTCAGATATAATTAATGGAGGCGCAAATCTTATTTTATCTCCATGCGTTGGTTTTGCAAGTAAGCCTAAATCTTTTAAGTGCAAACATAAATCCCAACTTGCATCAGGGTTCTCGTGTTTAATAACAATTGCGTTTAATAAACCTTTACCACGAATGGTGGTAATAAAGGGAGAATTTAAATTGGCTAATCCTTGTCTTAATCTTGCTCCCATTTTTTCTGCATTCTCCGCCATTCTTTCCGACTTTAATACTTCTAATGACTTTATAGCTACCGCACAAGCCAATGGGTTTCCACCATAAGTAGAACCATGTTCTCCTGGTAAAATTTGCATCATTATTTCATTGCTTGCTAGTACTGCAGAAATAGGAAGTGTGCCACCACTTAATGCTTTTCCTAATATTAAAATATCGGGCTTGACATTTTCATGATCGCAGGCTAACATTTTTCCTGTTCTGGCTAATCCCGTTTGAATTTCATCTGCAATAAATAAAACATGGTACTTATCACATAAATCACGCACTGCTTTTAAATAGCCTTCATCTGGAATAACCACACCTGCTTCGCCTTGAATAGGCTCGACCATAAAGGCTGCCACTTCTTTATCTTTCAAAGCTTCTTCTAAGGCCACTAAATTGTTATAAGGCACTAAACCAAAGCCCGGCATATAAGGGCCAAAACCTTTAAAGCTACTAGGATCAGTTGAAGAAGAAATGGCAGCCAATGTGCGTCCCCAAAAATTACCTTCGGCAAAAATTATTTTCGCTTTATTTTCAGTAATGCCTTTTACATTATAACCCCAACGACGCGCTAATTTTATAGCGGTCTCTCCGCCTTCCACGCCCGTATTCATGGGAAGCACTTTATCGTATCCAAAATAGTCGGTGATGTATTTTTCATACTCACCCAATAAATTATTATGAAAAGCACGTGAAGTTAAAGTGAGTTTACTAGCTTGTTTTTGTAAAGCTTCTATAATGGCCGGATGGCAATGGCCTTGGTTCACCGCAGAATAACCACTTAAAAAATCGAAGTATTTTTTACCATCTACATCATATAGGTATACACCTTCACCTCTTTCAAGTACTACTGGAAGTGGGTGGTAATTATGAGCGCCGTATTTTTCTTCAAGTGCTAAATATTTAGCAGCATTGGAACTAATAGTTGAATGAGTCATTTCTATAAATTGAATTATTGGAAAGTAAATAAATAAAAAGAAAAGCGAAAAATGCTTCTCGCTTGAATACAAAAAAAATAGGAGGTAGTTAAACTACCCCAAGGGATGATTGAGTAAATCTAGGTTTCTATGTAAAAAACTTCCCGTATTCATAGGGCTAAGTTAGTTTTTTTACTTCAATTTCCCATATTTTGGGCTTACATTCGCAAAAACAATTACATTGAAACCGCTAGTCTCTATAGTCATATTAAATTATAACGGGGCCGGTTATTTAGCAAAATTCTTGCCATCCGTTTTATCTACTCAATATGAAAATTTTGAAGTGGTGGTGGCCGATAATGGTTCTTCCGATAATTCTATTTCTTTAGTAAAAGAAAAATTCCCTTCCGTTAAAATAATTACAAATAATACAAATGAAGGTTTTGCAGGTGGCTATAATTGGGCCTTGCAAAAAGTAAAGGCCGATTATTATGTTTTATTAAATTCAGATGTGGCAGTGGATCCTCATTGGATACAGCCCATGGTGAATTTATTAGAGTTAGATAAAAAAATTGCAGCTTGTCAACCTAAAATTTTATCTTTTAATAATAAGGAAGTATTTGAATATGCAGGGGCTGCAGGAGGCTGGATAGATGCATTGGGTTATCCATTTTCGAGAGGACGCGTATTTGATGTTTGTGAAAAAGATAATGAGCAGTATGATACTGCAGCGCCTATATTTTGGGCAACTGGTGCTTGCATGATGATTCGTTCTGAATTATTTCATACAATGAATGGATTTGATGCAAGCTTCTTTGCACATCAAGAAGAAATAGATTTATGTTGGAGATTACAATTAGCTGGTTATAAAATTTATGCTTGTCCTCAAGCGGCAGTTTATCACGTGGGTGCAGGTACTTTACCAAGAGGGGGTCGAAAAGTGTTTCTGAACTTTAGAAACAACTTAATCATGCTTACTAAGAATTTGCCTTTGTCATCGCTTTTATGGAAATTGCCTGCTAGGTTTAGTTTAGATGCTATTTCAGCCTATAAGGGCTTATTAAGTGGCGACACGAGCTTCTTTTTCGCTATTGCCAAAGCGCATTTTGCATATATGGGCTATGTTTTATCGGGTAAATTGAAAAGAACTGCATCGCCAAAAGCCTTAGAAACACTAGAGGGCGTTTATCCTGGATCCTTGGTTTATCAATACTTTATTAAAAACAAGCAATATTTTAGTAAAATAGTGACCAAACTAGCTCATTATTAAGAACTTGTTGCTATTTTTGCATCCGTAAATAAACAATATGTCACACGATTTACAAGATAATACAGCAGAAAAAGATATCGCCACTAACTGGGTAAGTTCGTCTCGATTCTTTTTCTATGTGTCTATTTTTGCTATACTAGCATTGGTTTTAGGTAATTGTAGTAAACTCTACAATAGCCGTTTTGTTAAACCCAATCCAGAAGTACAAACTAGCTCACAATACAAGCCTGAGTATAAGTAAGAAAAAAAATTTGTTTAAGAGCGCTGTTTCGTTATTTTTGCAGTCCTAAAAATAGTTCTTATACAAGCGAAAGTAGCTCATTTGGTAGAGCACGACCTTGCCAAGGTCGGGGTGGCCGGTTCGAGCCCGGTCTTTCGCTCCAAAAATCCCGTTCTTCGGACTGGGATTTTTTTTAAGTCTGATGAAGACGC